>Ga0079301_1000108_pt1 | contig 41017 bp, 31 predicted proteins | sample Wag4_2014_7_11_3_FD_74797 | JGI IMG/M metagenome (GOLD analysis project Ga0079301, IMG submission 74797) | Fresh water mixed with fracking chemicals microbial communities from Ohio, USA - Utica-2 Time Series FC 2014_7_11 | ecosystem: Engineered > Industrial production > Chemical products > Input... | reverse complement strand
ACCCTACACACCCTTAGCCCGGGTGACGATCTTCGATCCGCAGGTCACCAACATACAAATCGAACTCGCGCGACTCGTGCATAGACCTATGCATATCGTGCTGTACCCGCTCCAGACGCCCGACCCCAATCACCCATCCCGTTTTTTGATTGACACATCGACGAATAGTGCCCATCTCAAACAACTTCATGCAGTGATCCATCAATGACGATCATCAATTACGCCAGTGACGGGCTTTATCCTGAACTCATCGTTCTCTTTCGTGTGGTCGCACATCTCGGTGTGGTTGATAGAAAGGAGATCATCAACCTCTGCTACCCCGGGACCCAAGATGACGCGGTCGGCCTGACCCGTCTGCGTGGTGCTTTGGCGCGGTGGACGGAACTTGGACTTTTTCAGATCGAGGCAGAGAGCCTTCGACTCAATGAAAGGTTCGGGAAACAGAAGCGGGGAGAAAGTATTGAGGAACTTACCATTCGTCTTCCCAGTGCATGTCGAACGCTTATGCTCGAAGCACCTAATTGCCTCCCATTGTGGGGAACCCCATCCGGTACCACTGCGGATTTTGTGCGCGCTGCAGCTTGGCTCCTCGCCCAGGATATCTACAACTTGCCTACGTCATGGTCGGACATCGAAGGGATCCAAAACGCGCAAACCTCTGCAGACCAGAAGATCATCGAAAACGACGTTCGATGGAACGGTTTGAGGTTCTGGATGCGCTATCTCGGTTTTGCTACAGGCGATAGCAGCGCATTTCGAGTTGACCCGACACTCGCCGTAAAAATGGAGTTGCCGGCAATCTTTGAGTCCCGCACCGATCTTTCTGCTCAGGAGTTCATTATGGCCCTCGCCTCCAGCTTGCCGGTGCTGGATTTTGGACAGTATCGCAGTGCAGTTCAGGAGGTCATGAACCCTACCGTTTGGCGGCCACCGGAGAACGGCCATCTCTCTATGTCGCTCTCGTTGGCACTACGCCGCCTCGATCTAGACAACGTCATTCGTCTCGAAGGCAGAGCTGATACGGGGACGAGTTATCGGCTGACAGGCAGGAACCATCGTACTTGGCTCGGCTTTGAATCGGTACGCTGGGTTGGAGTGCAGTCATGAGCTTACTCACTTACTGGCCGGAAAAAGAGGAAGTCGATCGCTGCATTAAGTCAGAAGCAGAAACAGTTTCCGACGAAGTCCTGTTAGCAGTCCATCAAGAATTCCCGTTGGCCTATTCCAAGGTCGGTCCCGATGGCCGAGTTGTGACGGATAGCCGGCAACTTGCCAGTGAAGATGATTTTCTTCGCTACTTTTTAGGTAGCGCCCCTGAAGGCAGTCTGATTGTCCCAGTCACGGGCGCTTCCGGAGTGGGCAAATCTCACTTGATTCGAATACTCGATGCGCGCTTGCGCCGATTGCCAAATGCGTCAAACTATCTGGTCATTCGCATCCCCAAGAGTGCCAGTCTTCGGCGGGTGGTCGAACTGATTCTGGAAGCCGAACCACTGCAAGACTCCAGTTACGACACAATTCGGGCCGAGTTTGAAAAAGCTTTGTCCGATGTACCTTTGTCGCAAGCGGTGATCCTCTTTCAAGCCCAACTCAGAATCGCACTCGGCGATTATGCTACGACTCTTCATCACCAACTACTGCAATCCCCGACTGACGAGAGCATGAAACGGCGTCTTCATGTTGCGCGCGGATTACCGCTATTGCTCTCCGACGCGGCGACCGAAACCTATTTTCACGAACAGGTTCTATCCCGGATTATTCATCGTTCAGTCGAGGGGCTGAAGGACCCGAACGCCCCGATCAATCCGACCGACAGTCAATTCAAAGCGACCGACTTCGAATTCCCCGACAACGTGGAAATCAGTAAAGCGGCCATACAGGTACGCAATTTCTACCTACAGACCCTAAACACCTTTAATAAACAGGGAATGGTGATTGCGGCCGATGTTCTCAATCAGGTCGTCGACCAAGCGACGCGCCAACTTTACAAACTTAATGAGTCTCTCGGTGGCAAGACTCTCGGCGAAGTCATCGGCGATATTCGTCGTCTGCTACTTGCTAAAGATCCACACAAAGAACTAATCATCCTTGTCGAGGATTTCGCCGCACTGGTAGGGATACAGGACACGCTCGCCAAGATCCTGATACAGCATGGAGAGACGGATGGCCGAAAGACCCTTGCAACTATCCGATCGGCCATTGCCGTCACCGATGGCTACCTCGCGGGTCGCGATACCCTAGCCACTCGCGCGGGTCGCGAGTGGGTAGTCGAGAGTCGCTTCGAGTCTGAAGCTGAGGTGCTGTTAAGAACGCGCATGCTAGTCGCGTCATACCTCAACGCGGCTCGCCATGGAGAGGTCCTCTTAAAAAGCCTCTACAAAACGCAGTTCGATGCTCCTTCCAATACCCATCTTTGGTCAACTCCAATCTTTTCTGAGGGAAGCGGGGATCATGAAACGATCCTTGAAGCCTTCGGAAAAATCCAGGAAGTCCCGCTCTTCCCGTTCACCGAACAAGCCATCGATAGCTTGGCGCGGTCCACTCTTACCGCTGGCAATACGCTGGTCTTCAACCCTCGCTTCGTGATCAAAAACGTCATTCGTGAAGTCCTTTTGAATGGGCGCGACGCGTACACACATAACCAATTCCCTCCCCCGGGTATCGGCGGCAAGCCTCTGGCAGCCGAAGTCGCACAGTGGTTAGCGTTGCAACCGTTTTCAGCAGACATCAAAAAGCGCTATGAGCGTTTCATTTCGGTATGGGGAAATCAACCGACCCTTCAGTCCGATATTAGTAGGATTAACGGACTAGTATTTGAAACGTTCGGTTTGCCGTTGCCAGTCATCAACACTGAAATATCCATAACGAAGCCGGTGCCGCCAGAAACAAAAAATCGCTCAACCAAAACTGAGGAACCGGATGGCAACGTCAGGGCAATCCAAACCTATCGGGATGCTCTTGAACGCTGGGTTCAAAACGGTACGTTGCTTGAGCAGAAAATTGCGAATGAGATACGGCAAGGGATAGCGAAACTGATGAACCAAAACATCGATTGGAACGCAGAGCGCTTTCTAAAACGTAACGTCAGCCATTCGCTTTTTTCGCTCCCCAATGCCGGCGGTGAGGGACATGTAGACGCCGATCCTGTCAAAGTGGCCGAATCGACTGAGGATGCAGACGGACGGATGCGGGGTGATCTTCTCGCGCTTCTTCGTTATGACAAGATCTACAGCGCGGCGGCAGACTACGAGGACGTCGATGAAGATCTTGCACGTATCGGTAATCTAATTGATCGCCTGCGCCCCGGGGTGCTCACCCGGTTACGATCCACTACGATCAAGCAAGCGCGCTCAGCGATCTCGCTTCTCGCAACCAATAGTCGTTTGCTTGGACTGAGCGAGAGAGGCCGTACACCTGCAGCCATATCGGCATTTTTGTTTGGCGACGTTAAACCATTGAACGAGTTCAAGGACACCGCGCCGCAAGCGTTCAAAGATTGGCGACAACTGCAACGCGACGCCTCCGAGATAAGGACATCACTTATTCAACAAGTTCTAGAAACCAGCGGTTGTTTCCAGGGCTCAGGAAAAACTCCACAAGCCGTAGATATCGTAGGCTTGCTCGAGTGCTACCCAAACGAAACCGGGATCTTCGACCTCACCCCTTTGTCCCCTTTATCCCCTGAACTACGTTCGACATTGATGTCGATGCGGCCTGCGGCGATCGGCGGCCGCGTTAAGCAAGTAGTAGAGTCGGCCAAAAAAGCGAAGACCTTGATCGTCAACGAACTGGGTCCAGAGTTCGATAAACAGGCCGTCATTGACACTGTTAAGTCCGTAGCGATGAACCTCTCGGACATGGGAGCCTGGTCGCATCAAACCATTGGCTTCTCGTCCAAGGCGTTTATGGAAGTATGTGAATCGTTCCGAGGTTCGGCAGTAAAGGAGGCGTTCGCCGCTCTTGCGGACTTAATCACCGATGATGCCGAGGAATCAAGTGATATGGGTAAAAAGATCAGTCGTCTAGCGCAAATGCCTTTAGACCCTTTACTCATCGCACAAAAATTCATTGGTGATGCTTGCACCGTAGTTCGCGCAGCAGCGGACCATGCACGCACTCTGGAAAAGCAGTACGAAGGAGTTTCACCTGTTCAAACAGCGGAAAAACTATCGGAAACCTTCACAAATTTGATTGATGACCTTGGCAGCCTGAAGTAGGGGAAAAACAATGGCACTGATCGCCGATGCAACATCGACACTTGAACGACTGATTCAACTAAGAGCGGCAGCCGATGGCGCGGAGGAAGCGAAGGCCCTTGACACCTTGCGTTCGGAACTTACTCAATTAGCCAATCCATTCAAAAACCTCGCTGCTACGAACTCAGTGCTTCATGCAGAGGCCGTGAGCCTTTCGGCGATTCCTGACTTGGCCAGTACGATCGAAAGTGTCAAAAAGTCGTTTGAGCGGTTCAAGCAAGCACCGAAGGCGACGACTCTGCGCCAGGGCAAAGTGTGGACTTCTCTCACAAATAGACTTCAAGCGCTGGCCCCAAAAGCGCAAACTGCCCAGATCAACGACTGGCAGAGCTACTTCGATCACTACTTATTCGGTGGACTATCTCCTGCGAAGCGAGAGGCAACGTTGGCAAAAACCCCACAAAATGAACAGTCATTGAAGCTTTACCGAGAGCTTTACCAATCGTTTATAAAATATCGACTGCAAACGCCAACGAACGCTGAAGAATTTGCAAAACTACGCCTATTATCACAACAACTAACTGCAATAACCTTTCAAGAGGATGTTCCAGAGGCAATCCGAAACTTCCTAGATGCTCTTAGCGGAGGCGCCGGATTGCACTTATTAACTGCCGAAGTATTGACGTGGTTGCGTGACAACGGACTTCTGGCCAACTACGTCGTGCGTGCACGAATCAACTGAGGCTACCTATGGGTGATCCGAGCAGGGACTTCCTATCCAAAGTTCTGGACAGTATCGAGGAACGCGAATCGCGCTTGCTCGTTTGGGGCATCGTCGATGGGGCGTTTAAAAAGGATGAATTGGCCGAATTACTGTATCCGCTGATTGATTCGGCGCTGAATGAAGGACTGACAACCTATTTCAATCCAGATGACGTCATCAATGACCTCCTTAAGCACAAGTGGATTTGCGAAGTTGAACTTCTGGATCTATCCGTTGGTTATCGGTCACGGATGGCTGAAACCGTCCGATTGCTCCAACGGTTGCGGCAACTATTTCCCAAACACTCCCGTCAAAGCAACGGTTGGCAAGAAGCGCCAACGCTGGTCGCGGATTTCAGATTCCATCGTCGCCGTCGCCAGTATCCAAAGCGGGATCTGCCTGCCAAAGAAGTGATTGAGCGGATTCGCTTAGTGACTGAAAACCCCGCGATACTGACTGGAGTTCGAGCGCTTATTCAGGATGATGAAGGCAACACACGGCTATCGGGATTTCAGGTCCGTGCGGCCGAAAGAATCCTTCACAGCATTGAATCCGGCCAACCATTGTCGACTATTGTTAGTGCTGGGACAGGAAGTGGTAAAACACTGGCATTCTATCTACCCGCACTCGCGTCGATCACACGCCATCATCTAGCCGGGGATGGTTTGCCCTGGGTTAAGGTTGTCGCTCTCTATCCCCGCACGGAACTCCTAAAGGATCAGTTGCGCGAAGTGATCAGGCGTGCCGAAGGTCTACGAAAAACGCTCAAAGAAGGCCCCATCCGAATTGGCGCCCTGTATGGTGACGTTCCTTCGGAGGCCGGGAGATGCAAATGGCCAAGATCAGGGAAAGACTTTCTTTGCCCTATTCTCAAGTGCATCAACTGCAATGGGACGATGATCTGGAAAGAGAGCGATCACGAGCAAGCTAATGAACGTCTGGTTTGCCACAATTGTCAGTGGACGATCACGGGCGATAAGTTTCCGCTAACCCGCAAATCGTTGATCGCATTTCCACCAGACATCTTGTTTACAACTACCGAAATGCTGAATCAACGGCTCTCAGACAACCGTTTAAGCCACCTATTTGGCATCGGCGCGCACGCAGTCCGTCCACCGGAATTGGTCCTCCTGGACGAGGTACATACCTACGAAGGACTCCACGGTGCCCAGGTAGCCTATTTGCTCAGGCGTTGGCAGTACCTCGTCGAACAGCAATTACGCTTCGTTGGTTTGTCGGCCACCCTGCGCGAGGCTGCAAGCTTCTTTGGTACGCTTACCGGCGCACGTCAGACACAGGTGGAGGAGATCTCACCGAATCGTGATGAACTTGAAACCGAAGGTGCGGAATACATGCTCGCACTCCGCGGAGATCCGGTGTCACGGTCAGCTTTGCTATCTACGACGATCCAGACGTGCATGTTATTGCAGCGATGTCTCGACCCCAAGACTGCCGTTCTGGAGCAGTCTGTTAGTCGGGGTACATTCGGTCAGCGCACCTTCGTATTCACGGACGACCTGGATGTTACCAACCGCCTTTACTTCGACCTGCTCAACGCAGAAGGGCGCACGAGTCGCGGTATTGCAGATAACCATCGAGCACCTGATGGTGGCCTAGCCATCCTTCGCAGGTCGAACACTTCGTCCTCTCGTTATCTCGGTGGCCAGGATTGGCGAGCCTGCGAACAAATTGGGCATTCCCTCAGCAATCGTTTAGCCATCAAACGGGTCAGTTCACAAGACCGTGGCGTCGATCCAAACGCAGACGTGATCGTTGCCACGGCAGCCCTCGAAGTTGGGTTTGACGATCCTAGCGTGGGGGCTGTCATACAGCATAAAGCACCGCGGGGAATGGCGAGTTTTTTGCAGCGCAAGGGCCGGGCTGGGCGAACCCGAGGCATGCGTCCATGGACAGTTGTCGTGCTCTCCGATTATGGGCGCGACCGAATTGCCTATCAGGCTTACGACTTGCTCTTCGATCCGGAACTTCCAGCTCGCTCGCTACCATTGTCAAATCGCTACATCACGCGGATGCAAGCGGTTTTTGCCGCGATTGACTATCTAGGTCGAGCGCTGCAGAGCGCCCCACCTGGTAGTGTTTGGCAGGACCTTGCAAAGCCCAAGCAATCCACGCGCAGTTCGCGCTTGATCAAGGAAGTGCGTTCGATTTTAGAGTCGGACAACGCAACGCGAAAACTTGAAACCTATGTTACCCGCGCATTGCGCCTGCCCAAAGGCGAAGCACCCGCAGTCATGTGGGAGTTTCCCAGGTCGCTGATGACTACGGTCCTACCGACCGCGCTCCGACGTTTAATGTCCCGTTGGAGCGCATTCGGCGAGCCAGGAGCCGACCTCCAGACGCGAAATAATCCCTTACCCGACTTTATACCGGCAACCCTATTTGCAGACTTGAATCTTGCTGAGGTTCGAATTGATCTACCTGAACAGACCGGACCAAACAATGAACGAATGCAACACGGCATGCCGGTTTTCTCGGCACTAAGGGAGTTCGCACCGGGTCGCATAAGTCGACGCTTTGGTGTGCAATATCGGACCGAGCGCTATTGGATCTCTCCCCCCTCGGCAGCCTTACTCGGAGAAGCGGTAAGCGACCTGTCGATCGACGAGTTCGGTACCTACTGCCCTCTGGGACAATTCAGTTATTTCTGCAACGAAGAAGTCATCCATGTGCAGGCGCTCCGACCAATCAGTCTGGCGCCTGCTATGCCAAAGTTCGAAATTTCTGACAGCTCGAACGGCCGTCTGACCTGGCATTCGCAGTTCGTACCAGTCGGAGAACCTACATGGCTCGACGCGCCGATAGGTAGTACCTGGAGCGTGCGGGTACCACGACTCGGATTTTTTACTCACGCACGGCATGCCCCGGTCGAAGTGCGAAGGTTTGCTATCGGCGCAACTGCCGAAGTGGGCGTCGGTCCAGGAGTCCGCTTGGCAGTATGCAGCGAATTCAGGCAGGCAGACCAACCGGTCGCACTGGGCGCGGCATACTCGGCCGATGGAGTACTGTTCGAAGTTGTGATCCCCAACGATTTGCTGGAAACCGCGCATGAAGCATCTGAAAAATGGCGGGCTATTCGTACTGCTCGTTATTTTGATAGCGCTTGGCGTGGCGAGGTTTTGGCTGGTGTCGCGAGTCCTTTTCTCCGTGAATGGTTGGCACACATTTTCATGTCGGCCTTAACTTATGAGGCTATCCAAACAGATTCATCCCTTCAATCAGCGTCACACCGGATTGCCAGCGGCCAAGCGAATATCAACCTGGGCACGGTGCTGGACGTTCTATTCCAGTCGCAAGCACACTATTCAACAGATGAAGCTGAATTGGCTCCGCAGGACCGTTTGCGGCAAGACCTCAATCAATTGCTCGCCCAACCGCAAGTGATCGCTGAACTGGAAAGGCTCTCCCACTACCTCTGGGAGCCAATCACAGACGAGTGGAAACCATGGCTGCATCGGATTTACCAAAGTACGCTCGGTGCCGCATTGCTCAAAAGCATCGGGGACTTGTGTCCGTCGATCAATCTCGACGATTTAACGCTGGACCTCAACCGCGGGCCCAATGCGCGCCCCCATCTTGCAGCTGTTACCTCTGGTACCGCGGAGGTGTGGATCACCGAAAAGAATCCTGGCGGGAGTGGCCTCATTGAAGACTTCATGCGCCAATACTCCGAGGATCCACGCCGCTTTTTCTCAATGGTCCGCGCTAGTCTGGAGATGGGTGAGTTTGAATTAATCGACCATCAACTTGGCAAGTTGTTGAACTGTTTGACCGACGAACAAGGGAACATGAGAACGCCGGAAGTTGTGCAAAAGCTCAGAGCAGCCACCAATTTTGAGAAACTAGTGGCCTCCTCGCGCGACCTTCGCCATGCCTTGCTGAAGGACGGATTTTCTCCCTTCCATGGATTCGTCGTGTCTGTGGGTAATCGTATCCTGCGGCCCGGTGCCGGCCCGGGCACCGATCGCTATCTCGCCGACGCGACTAAGGCTTGGGATTCACAGGAGAAGCGCCTGGGCGTTGAAATCGATTTACGCGTGATCTGTTTCTGGCTGAGCCAAAGTGAAGACATTGATTCGATCGTGGATGACTTAGACATTCCTACTGGACATGATCGCCAAGCTTGGCGTACGAACGCCATCTACGGCCTGCTCTGGGCTCGTGGACGCTTCATCCGCTCCGCGCCTCTTCAAACCCGCAACCCGTTTTTAGAGTTGCCACCGTTAGAGAGACTTTTAGTTATCGATTGCGTTGTCGACGAACGTCAACGAGTTTCGGTAGAGGATCCGCAGTGGCTTGAGAAGGTGCAAATACTGCTCTCACAGGGGCATCTCGTTACTCTGTCTTGCGTAGGAGAGAATCGCGCGCATCTCGGTGCAGCTATACATGCCTTGATCACAAATCCTGTCGAGTCAGGATACCTTCGCTCGTATGCCCGACTGCAGGGCATCCGGCAAACCAAGGATATGTTTGAGGCAGATCTCGAACTCCTAGAGGCAGTCCAATGACAGCTTTCTATCGTCGCATTTTTAAAAACCAGCAAACCGGTAGTGAAACGATCCGAGAGTTGCTGCAGTCGATGTTCGTCGGTGAGATGCTCGGGACCGGCAACCGGATATGGGTTGTCTCGCCCTGGGTAAGCAATATCGTACTTATCGATAATCGCTCGGGAAACTTCGACTCACTGAATCCAGAGTGGGGAAGACGGCAAGTTCGCTTCGCTGATGTTCTGGTGGACCTCATGGCTAGAGGTGTCGAAGTGATGTTAGTGACACGTGATTTAGATACAAATACACCGTTTCTCAACCGTTTACAGGATGCCGCGGCGATGCATGCTGTCGACGAGTATCTGATCGTGAAACTCGATCCGCTCTTGCATACAAAAGGCATTTTACTCTCACACAGTCTGCTCACTGGATCGATGAACCTTACGTACAACGGCCTCGAAATGAACGACGAGTGGATTCAGTTCTCTTTAGATCCTGATGACATCGCGACCACTCGGCTCGAATTTGCAAAATACGTGGAGGCAACATGAGCTCCACGAACGTAGTTTACGAGCAAAGGTGGCTCCAGACATTTTTTTCCGGACGCAACCACTTACACTGGGGGAGTATCGAGACTCAAGTAGCTCCCATTGGGGTGCTCGCCCACGTAATGCCGTGGCTCAAGAAACTAAAAATCAGCGGATATGATGGTCCCGTAGTGCTTCCACTTTACGAGGCAGACGGTCAGATTACGTGGTATGCGATGGCCGGCAACGAACGGCAATTCACACAAATGGTCGATGAGATAATCGCTTTCATAGGACCGAGTTATAGCGATTTTCGTGGAGAATGGGCAAAACTGAATCTGGAGGACACCTTGGAGTGTGCCTTGGCGGAGCGGTTTGGTCCACTGATCATCAAATTTGCGGCAGCCAATGCGTCCGATCAAACCCATATCGAGAGCGCACTAGACCTCTATCTTGCGGTGCTGGCACGCAGACCGGAAATTCAGGATCGAACCCAGCGCCCTTTCGGTAAAATTCGTTCCGATTTTGACCACGCCTTGATCGCAGGAAACGCCGACGGCGCGCAAAAGTTCCTCGAAGAATTGCTCGCGTCTGGGCGCTTAAATGCGGAACAGCGCAAATGTCTGGAAATCCGTATGTTGGCCGGCCTAGGCGTTTATGAAACGTTGGCCAAGAGCCCAACGTTGATAGCTTCAGTTTCCGACATATCCTTACCTGCCCAAACCCTTGTCGATGTGATTGAAGCCCTCTACGAGACGTTCATTACACCGATCGAGTCAGCGATTGACTTTCACACCGTCATACAGGTATTCCAGCGCTACATACTCAAACCCTTCGGAGGGCTTTTTCGCGAGCGTAAAGGTATTCGCCATCCGAAAGTCTTACGGGCGTTCTTGTTATCGGAACTGGCGACAAAGGAACCCAACGCAATGCGTTGCCAGTCGCTCCTGGCCGCATATCCTGAGACCGCAGACGGATACAATATTGCACTCGCCTGGGGCAATAGACTCACCAAACCGGATGCTGAACCAGAGGTCGCTCTGGGGGAAACATGGCTTAACCAGGCTAAACAGGCAATCCTCGACGAAGATTATGAGACTGCCAGCGCACTATGCTTCGAGTTACTACCATTGTCCTGGGCTTATAGCGCACTTCTCCGTTGCGCCGTAGAACTTGGCGACTCGGATCTCACGCAACGTGTTCTGTATGCGTTTGTAACGGTGTCGGAGCCCATCCTCGCAGGCTTAGCGGACAAAGACCGTGCCCGCCTAGATAAACTTCGAGGTCTGCTTCCTTCTGTAGGCCGCGCGACGAAGTCGGGGTGGCTAGCTTGGGCTGATAATGTGCTTAAGACCCCCCACCTCGCGCCTCCTGTCACGGAGCTACAGGAAATGGCAACCAAATGGAGCGTCGAAGAGTACGCCAACGACACTTCGCGTTGTGAAGCATTGGCCCACTACTTCGCTGAAGCCAGTGGTGACGCACAAAATGTATTCCGAGACGCCTTTCCGGTGCTGGTCGATTTCTTCGAAAACAGTTTCGGCACGCACAGGGCATTCAGTTCAATTTATTCGATGCTGATTAAGTTCCTTGGTTGGAGCGGAAGTCTGTCTTCTGACGAACTAGAAATAGGCGCGCAATTGATGCACGCTTTGTTGACGACTGGCCCCAGTCAAAATGAATACATCGACGCAGTTGAAGACCTGCAGGAGATTCTCAAAGCGAACGCTTCGCCGGTGCATTTTGATTGGGGTCTTAACCTCTCCGAATTGCTCTCGCTATATCCCACGCCCGATCAAGGCGCCGCAAAACTCCGTCTATTCCTTGACGTTGTGGGAATGTTACGTGCTGCGCCCCATCGAGTCACGGCTGTGCAACGGGACCTCCTAACCACACTCGCCTGCGACTATGACTGCCCTGGACTGCTCGAGACGTTCCCCTCAATCGGAACCAGCCCATTACCGTCCTCGACAGAAGGTGTCTCCTATTCCGGCCTGATTGGTATTTACACTTTAACCGAGGGCGCAGGACAACGCGCCAAAGACATCCTAGAACGGATGTATCCCAAAGCAACGGTCGGGCTCAACAGCGACGCAGTATCAACGGATCGACTCGTTGCCCTTGCTAAGGCTGCAGATATTTTTGTGTTCGCGTGGAAGAGCAGCAAGCATCAAGCGTATTTCTGCGTCAAGGAAGCTCGGCAGGGGCAAGAAATAGCAATGCCGATTGGAAAAGGCAGCGCTAGCATTTTAGCAAGCGTCCTCGACAAAATTTCAAGTCGCGAAATGCACTGATTATCTATCTGTGTAGCAGGCAATCCAGCCGGGGGGGCTGTAAGGTTTTTACTACAACCCCGGTGGCAGGTTGGCATTGAACGGATACAGCCTGAGCCAATTTTACCAGTGCTGATAGTGGTTCGATTCCCTCTGCACCTTCTGAGTACCCCGTCCAGGTTAATCCGCGACTCCTCACAACCCAGGCCGTCCGCCGAACTCCACGTCTGAACCTGTAACGAATCAGTTTAAAGATCTGAGTTTCCGAGGCTTTTAACATTTGAGATTCAAACGAACACCCACCAAACAAATCTCTTTTGGATACACTCAATGAAATAAAAAATCTGTGGGGGTAAATGTGGGGGTATTTTCCAGATATGAAAAAGCCCAACCGTTTCAGATTTGGCTAAGTCATTGAAAAATATGGTCTGCACGGAGTGATTCGAACACTCGACCCCTAGAACCCCATACATGGGGTAGCCGGATATTGGCGCTCACACCGGCGATGGTCAAATGGGTGGCAAAGGTCGCTGTCTAATGCTCATCGCTGAGATGTCCATACGGTCCTGGCCGCCCGCCGACGCGGCGTCGAAGCCGAAGACCAGGTCGGCGCTGAAGCCTGCTCCGAGCACGAAGATATCGTCGCCATCGAGCGCCGCTAGCGAGTCGTTGCCGGCCCTGCCGGTGATGGTGTTGGTGTTGGTGTTGGTCAGCGGGTTGTAGGTACCGGTGAAACTGCTGCCGGTGTAGGTGAGATTCTCGACATTGTTGCCGAGCAGGTAGCAGGCCAGGCTGGTCTGCACCACGTCGCCCCCCCCCCCGCCTGCCCCTTCGTTGACCCCATCGCCGAGATTACCGACCACGAAGGTGCCGTTGCCGGCACCGCCTTTCAGCGGGGCGTCGCTGAGCCCGCCATTGAGGGTGTCTTTGCCGCCCAGCCCAAGCAGCACATTGTTGCCCTCCGTGCCCCCAACATCCCCAGGCGGATCAAGACTGTCTCGGCTGACAGGCCCACGCTGGACTTCGTCGCCGGCTACACCGCCTGCGAAAGCCAGTCGCGGTCGGAGTTGAACCTGCGCAATCACTACAACTCGACCGGCCTGGAGACCAACATCCAGCTATACCGCGTTGGTGTAGTCAGCGTTCTCAGCAGCCAGGCAAGCGCCAACAGACCCAAGGCCCAAGACAAACTTGACGCTACCCGCCAGAAAGTCATCACCGGTACTACCCACGAGTACCGCGGCTTGCAAATCGGCGTTCTGGAAAAGGCAGTGGCCTCCAATAAACGCTCGCTGCTGTCGACCCGCAAGGACTCCGGGAGGCGTCCACAAAAGGGCGGCCCATGGCCATCATTCGCTATCCGCGGTACGATGGCCGCCCTTTCAGGGGATGCCCAGCGCAAGGATTCGCCAACGATGATCAGGAACAAAGCTGTGAAGGTCACAGTTACCCATTTCGAGGCGCTACTTGCTTCGCAACGGATGCCACTGGCACTGGACACCTACCAGCGTCCCTACGTCTGGGGCAAGGACAAGGTTCAACAGTTGCTCAAGGACCTGCACGAATTTAAGTTGGAAATGGCGAACGGACTCGACTACTACATGGGTGCGTTGCTCATTCACCAGGACCGCGCAAGGAACAGGCAATTCGTCATTGACGGACAGCAGCGCCTTACAACGCTGTGCATTCTCTATCATGTGCTGCATGGCACGCTGCCAACCGGGGCCGACTTTGCCTACCGGTCACCGGAGTCGGTCAACAATATCCAACAGGCCCAGCGGATCATCGAAGCCGAGGAGTTGGCGAATGACTGCAAGGGCCTGTTCCGGCGCATCATGTTCAGCGTGATTACGGTACCCAACGAAGACCTGGCGTTCACCTTCTTCGATAACCAGAACAGCCGCGGCGTGCCGCTGGGCGCCGCGGACCTGCTCAAGGCATTCCACCTGCGGGCCATCGAGGGCGAGCATCGGGAGAAACTGCAGGCACGGTTCGCCGGTCGCTGGGAGCATTGGCAGAAACATGACCACTGCCAAGGTATCGCGGGTGACTTCGATGAGTTGCTGTTCGGCAAATTGCTCTGGCGCGGCCGGCGCTGGCGTGGCCAGAAGGCACTTCAGGAAGAATCCCGGGACGGCGTGATCAATGAGTTCCAGGCAAATACCCTGCGCCCTGACCAAGGGAACCGGCTGGACATCTCGCCCGCGCCGCTCGCCTATGCTTCGGCGCAGTTGCTGGTCTCCCGGGCGGGCAATCTCAGGTTGAGCCGCGGCGCCTTGCCCGAGCCGGACGACATCGCTGCCCTGCCCTTTTCCCTGCGCCAGCCGATCCAACGCGGGCTCGGTTTCTTCCTGTATGTCGAAAAGTACGCCGCCCTGGTCAACCAGCTTTTCGGCATCTCGACGCAGGAGCGGGCATTCCGGCAGTTCTACAGCGAGGTGACCCTACGCCTCTCGCCGTATCTGCGCGAACTCTTCTGCCTGGCGGTGCTGATGTTTGTCGATCGTTTCGGTAACCGCGACCTGCTGCGCTTCGCCCTCAGCCTGGACTTTGTCATCGGAGCCATCCGCATCGAAAAGAGCTACATCTTCGCTGCTGCGGTCACCGTCTACCTGCGCGACGCGTCGCTGAACCTGCTGGATGTCATCGCCCAAGCCTATACCCCGGACGAAGTCATCGACTTCCTTATGTCCGACCCACGCGCCGCGGCCATCTATGCGGCCGAAGAAATCCAAACAGACTCGACGGTACGTGGACGCTACAAGGCCGCAGTGTTGGCGTTCTATGGCAAGGAAGGCAAGCTGGCCGGGCGTGAGGCCTGGATCAAGGAGCAATGCGCATGACCATACAATCGCACGCCATCACGTTGCGGCAGATCGCCGAGCAGGGCATGTTCTTCCGGATCCCGGTGTTCCAGCGCCTATATGTCTGGAGCGATGAACAGGTACGCACCTTGCTGGAGGACCTGTGGGCCGCGTATGAAGAGCGACGCCCCATCGTCTACTTGGGCGGCATCCTCGTGATGCCCCGGCACTAGAAAGGCTCGACCGTCGAATACGACCTGATCGATGGCCAGCAACGCTTCACCACCTTGTGGTTGTTGGCGCTGACCTTGGGCCAGAACCTCAGGCCGTTCCTCGCAGGCGAACACGAAGGCGGGCTTCGCCCGCGCCTGGGCTTTCCCATCCGGCCGGACATCGACAAAGCGTTCAGGGCCTTCTGCGCCTCCGGACAGGCACCATCTGTAGAACATGACAAGATCGACAACGCGCTTGGGATCATCGAGGAGTTCAGGAACAGGCATGAGAACGCCGAGTTGGCTGCATTCAGCGAATATGTGTCGAACAGCTTGACCGTGGTCATGACCCAATTCCCGGCGACGATGGACCTCAACAAGGTGTTCGAGGTGGTTAACAACCGAGGCGCGCAGTTGCAGCACCATGAGATTCTTAAGGCCAGGTTGCTCCAGCACATCGATAATAGCGCCGAGCGAGAGCGGCATGCCGCGCTGTGGGAGGCTTGCGCCTACATGGACGACTATGTGGAGCGCAATCTGCACCGGATCACTCGGCTCGATGTGCACCACCTGTTCTCGAATGCAGATGCAAAACGCGATGACGAGCAACTGGCCTGGTCGTCCCGCGTTCTGCAAGCTCTGCGCGATGAGTTCTCCGCCACCCGCGCTGCTCCCCCGCTGGCCCTGAGCGAGATCCTGGCCGGCAAGGCGGCTGCGCCCCCCAAGCGCGGTGGCGAGCACCTCGAAATATTCCAGGGCACGCGTAAGGTGCGCAGCATCATCAGCTTCTCGATGCTGCTACAGCACGCGTTGCGCATATGGCTGCACGAGCGGGGTGAAGCGGACATTCCCAGGATCAGCGACAAGGACCTGCTGTCCCTGTTCGACACACATTTCCTCAAGCCGTCCTGCGCGGGCTCCAAGGTCCGAAAGTTCATCGCCCTGGTGTGGGAAGTGCGCTACTGCTTCGACAAACATGTCATCAAATGGGTGGAGGTCGATGGCGAAGAACACCACCTCATCCACAACATGCACAAGCGGCAAAGTCCAGCCGCTTCGGGCAAGGTCTACACGACGTTGTTCCGGGAAGAAAGCAGCGATCACGAATTCGCCTTGCTGCAAAGCATGCTCTACCACTCGCAGCAGATCACTACTCACTACTGGCTCACTCCTCTGCTGGCGTACATACGTGCAAATCGAACGGGCCGGGCCAGCTACCTGCGGCAACTCAAGCAACTGGATAACCACTTACTGTGCACTAGCGACAGCCGGCCATTGATCGAACGCAGCCATGTCTTGCTCAACGATGACGTGGCAACCTTGCCGTTACTCGACCCCGATATGGTTTTGGGCGCAGCCTTGGGCCTGAAGTTCGCGCATTACTGGTTCTACAAACTGGAGTTCGTCCTCTGGAGCACCAATGCCGCACAGTTGAATAACCAGCAGCGCGCCCAATTTAGGATGACGGCGAAGAGCTCGATCGAGCATATTTCGCCACAGACGGCACAGGAAGTCGACCTCGATACCGTCTCGGACCAGGTACTGGACACCTTCGGCAACCTGGCTCTGGTTTCGCGGGGCATCAACTCCGAATACGGCAACAAGCCGTTCAACGAGAAGCGCCAGCACTTCCACAACCGGAACAGGGAACGCGTCGACTCGCTGAAAATGAAGCTGATCTACGCCCACAAGCAATGGGGTGACGCGCAGGCCGCGCAACATCAACAGAACATGATCGATGTGCTGGCCGGTTATCTCGCTAGTCAAACCGCTCGCGGATGACAAGCTGCCGGGTATGTTCACCAGAACCGTTTGATTGAGCCACCGGAACGCAGTTGACCGGGGCGCCTTTCAGCCGTGCCTTTTTCTTGACCTGCGACGCGAGTGGGAGCAATGCAAAATTTTTAGGAACTGAAAGCACCGCATTAGAGCCAAGGCAAAATGTTCTTCGCAGATCCGGATAGCCTATGAGGGCATCGAAAAATACTCCTAAACCTCTACTGGCCCCTTTGGGACGGGCGCCAGCCAGCCAATACTGACAACCTGGCCTCCGTGCTCGGTCCGCAGAGGCCCCCTGAGTCGAGACGCCAAGCACCGGCATTGAGGTTTACACGCCGCTTTCGAAAGACGCCAAAAGACTTTGGTCTTATGCCCCACAGGTAGATGGCATATTGCCAACAAAATGAGTAGCATCGACGCAAACTTGATGTTTGTCAGTTGAGATGTAGAACAAGGAAGTCTCATGTCCCAAGCGAAAATTACTCTGCCCAGACTGTTCGCGTTGTCACGCCTGATCCCCACCTCAACGCATCCCGTTCCGTACCCACTCGCCAATAGCGATATCCAGGATCAGGCCTGAGGGTTCCCTGTGGACATCCCTCAGTGACGCGCACCATTTTCATCTCACCGGGCGTCATGCGATGTAGGACGCATCGGCATGGATGCTATGCCCATCCATTTCATAATTCTCAAGGAGTCTTGCCATGAGCAACACCCCATTCGACCCGTCGAAATTCACGGTGCCGAAGGCCAAGCCGCTCCCGGTCATTCTTCTGCTCGATGTCAGCGCCAGCATGAGCGGAGATAAGATCCGCAATCTGAATGATGCAGTGCGCGACATGCTGCATACGTTCCGTGGCACTGAATCCAGTGAGACTGAAATCTGGGTCTCGATCATCACCTTCGGATCGCAAGTCAATCTGCATCAATCCCTGGCCAGTGCCGGCGATATCCAATGGCAAGCACTTTCCGCCAGTGGCACCACGCCGCTCGGCGTAGCGCTCGACATGGCGAAAGCGATGATCGAAGACAAAGATGTCGTGCCATCACGTGCCTACCGTCCCACCGTTGTGCTTGTCTCCGATGGGCAGCCGGACAGCGGCTGGAAGGAGCCGCTGAACAGGTTCGTCAGCGATGGCCGTTCCGCGAAATGCGATCGCATGGCGATTGCCATCGGTGTTGACGCTGACAAGGCGGTACTCGGCCAATTTATCGAAGGCACGCAGAACGATCTCTTCTATGCGGAGAACGCCAAACAGCTACGGGACAGATTCAAGTTCGTCACCATGTCGGTGGTGATTCGTACGAAGTCGCAGACGCCTAATACCCTGCCGGCCGCGAGCGAGATCGAGGATCGTCAGGCATCGCTGGAACCACAGCCACAGAACACTTCAGACGACGATGGGGGCTACTGGTAATGGCACAAGCAATCGGAGACCCGGACGAACTGGAGCGATTCGCGTATGCGTTGCAACAATTCATCGACTCGCTCAACGACTCAGTAGGCACACTGGACGGTGCATTCGCGTCGCTTGGTGATAGTTGGCAAGACGAGAAGCGCTTGCAGTTCGAGGAGGATTACCAGTCGCTCGTTCAGCAATTGCATCAGTTCAGTGCACATGCAACGGAACAGGTGCCGTATCTGGCCGCACTTGCTTCGCGTCTGCGCGACTATCTGCAGAGCTAGGGGGAGCTGGGGTCGCGATGGCACAAGTTTCAATCGGCAAAGTGGAGAATCTGGAAGACCTCGTGCGCGATTTGCAGTCAGTACGCGAGGCGCTGGAGTTCTCCTGCCACGCCCAAATTGCGGCGGTGGAACACCAATGCGAAGACACTCGCAACGAGTCGCAGTGCAGCGAAAACCTGCTGGAAAGTGCTATCCAGCAGGAGCAAGCAGCCCATCAGGCGCTTGAAAGCGCTCAGCAGGCCCTGGATAGCAGCCAATCGTGGATCGGTTCTGCCGAGTCCTCGCTGTCGGCCTATCTTGCTCAGCCGGATGCCAACGACGACGGGGCAGGCCCGGACTGCTCGTGGGAGTACGCTTGCGTTGACGAAGCGCAAGCGGATACAGACCAGGCCCAGAGCATGCTGGAGTTGGCACAGGCCGATTTCGAACGGGCCACAGAGAACCGTCAGGCCATGGAGCGACGGGTAGATCTGACAAAGCAGGCTCTGGCGATGGCGAGCCAGGCGTTGGCTCAGGCGTTGCTGGAATGCAATGCACGACTCCTGTCCGTGACACAGGCCATCGATATCGGCATCGCTCGTTTGGCGGCTGCGCAACAGGCACTGGATGCCTACCTCGCGACGAATCCCAGCGCTGCTGACTTCCATGCCTGGCTGAAATGGGACCCGACGCAACACGGTGGCCCTATCACGCCGGATGTACTGCGAGACCGGATGAACCTGTCGGCAGAGCACCGACACTTGCTGCAGGAATATCTCTACCAGCGTAATCCTGATTACCGCAGGCTGATTGACAAGTATCGCGGCCAGTGGGTCAACGCCAATGGCGACGTAGAGCGCAACATCGTCGCACGTCGGGCACGGATACACCTGTGTGGCGAGTTCGGCGAGCAAATCGTTCGACACGCACTTGCTCCACTGGGAGGACGGATCGAAACGCAAGGCCGGACGTTCGTTGGCGACAACGGGCGATACACCAAAACCGACCTGCTGATAACGGACTTGCGAGTGCCGGTGATTCTGGGGCGTGGCGAGGGTATGGGCGCGCCGGTGGGCGGTTCGATGGCATTCGAAGTGAAATGCGGCAAGGCGCAGTACCTGTATGCGCAGAAGGACCACATGGTTTTTCAAGCCGAGGGCCACAAGCAGGCGGATGCGCAATGCACGCTTTGCTCGCGAGACGTCCAGGACCTCTCACCGCAGAAGCAGAAAGAGCTTCGCGACGCCTTGCGCCAGGCCGGTTCGCCGATGGTGGGAATGCTGCCGAGGAAAAACGACATAGATCAGTCCTGCCTGGATTTCATTCGCCAAAGCGAGGAGGAACGGCCATGAAAGTACGATTTGCCATTGTTGACCCCGACATCTTCACGCCGGTCCGGGCTGCCGTTGACCTGCTTAAACATGCGGTCAACAACGGCCACATGGATGACATTGACGCGGCCACGGAGCAACTCCTGGTATTGACAGCCGATTGCCAATCGATCGACTTGTCCGAAGAGGATTGGCGAGCGTTTCTGAATGGGATCTGGAAAGCCAATCCCTGGATCGAATCCAGTTATCTATTGCCGGGCGCGGTATGTGTATCGCTGTTTCCGACAATCGCCGCTGATGCTCAGGTTCTGGAGTTGCCCATGGATGATGAGACGGGAGACACAAATGTTTGACGATGTCATGGGGCTGATGAAGGTTTGCGCTGGCAAATTCAACGAAGGAGTTGCGGATGCATTTTCCAGCTCCATTATCGCCGAGGTGCTGACCCCGATACTCAAGGATATCGATTCACTGCGCAGTTTCAGCGAGGGCTACCAACGGCAGGTGCTGATCATCGATGGAATCCTGGAAGAGGCGCAAACCCTCCAGGCGAGATCAGAGGGACCAGATGCATGAACGGCTCCCTGAAGGCCCCCGATCCCACCATGACCAGGATCACCGACGCCCTCGCTGATTATCGCGAAGGACTGGCGCGCATCAACCGTGAATTCGATGCCGCCGCGCTGAAGAAAGATCGGGCTATCCTCGATCTGCAAAAAGACATGGCACAACACCTTACCCCCTTGGCTGAAGAGACGGTGCACCGTCTCATGGCCGAAAGAAAGCAAGAGGACGCCAGCCGGGATCAACGCAAATCGAGCTGGCGATCAGCGTTCACCCGCGAATGGGAAACTATTGCGGCCGAAGCCGTACATTCGAATGTACGACTTCGCCGACAACAGCCCGCGTTAGTAGACTTGGCGCCGACTGCTCCGTCGGTGGCAACAGAAATACCCACAAGCATTTCTCTCGGCGCGTATCGAGTAGGATTTGAGGACCTCGCCTGCTTTGTCCCGCACGTCCTTCCCTTCCCGTTCGTCCATGCCCTCGCCCTATCGGAAGACAACTCGGGACACAAGAAATGGGCACATCTGTTGCTATTGCGATTGCTCTCGGCTTTGCCACCAGGACAACTGGAGTTAACACTCGTCGACCCGCTGCGCCTCGGGCAATCGCTCGAGCCGTTTTTGTCTCTGCTCAAAGTCGAACAATTGGTACCGGAACAACGAGTGCTCACGCGCTCGGACGAAATCGAGGCCGCGCTTGGCAAAGTGCAGGATGAAGTCGAGCAACTGATTCAACATCGCTTCAATGACCTGTCGTCCAACTGGTCGGAACATAACGCAAACAACGCCGACAACCCCCTTCCTTACAAGGTGCTGGTGTTGTTCAACGTGCCGGAACAGCTCTCGGACAAGAGCCTGTGGTTCCTCCAGCGGATTTGCGAGAACGGTCCGCGTTGCGGGGTCTTGCCCATCATCGCGATTGACGGCGCACGCCTTCAAGACCCGCGCTACGAGAAATTTCGGGCGACGATAAACGCTTGTACCACAGCATTCGACACACTGTTCAACGCCGGGAACAGCGAGCATTGCGGACTTTCATTGACGTACCAGCCAGAGCAATGGCCTCGGCAAGACTCGCTGGGCAGCTATTTCTCTGCGCTCGCCGATCTGTATGCCGCGAAAGCGCGGTTAAGCAAATCGATGCCTGATCTCTGGACGGATTTTGCCAAAGGTGCGACGACCTGCGGCGGCTTCAACATCCCCATCGGCTGGACCAGCGCCGGAGGTCCCACGCCTCTGATCCTCGGTGCAACAACCTCCGAGCACCATGCACTGCTCGCCGGTAAAACCGGGTCCGGAAAATCCAACCTGCTGCATGTGCTGATCCACACGCTATGTGAAAGATACTCACCGGCAGAAGTTGATCTTTACCTGCTGGATTACAAGGAATCAACAGAGTTCAACATCTACGCGGACCCGCCGCTTCCCCATGCCCGGCTGGTCGCTACGGAGAGCGATCCCGAATACGGAGTGACGGTGCTCCAACACCTCGTGGGCGAACTGGAAAAGCGGGCATCCATGTTCAAGACTGTAAAAGTCCGCGACTTCGTCGAATATCGCGAAGCCACCAAGGCTCCGTTGCCGCGAATTCTTCTGGTCATAGACGAATTTCAGGTTCTCTTTGCAGGTAATCGCCCGGTCGCGGAGTCAGCAGAGCACCGGCTCTCGCAATTGTTGAAGCAGGGTCGCTCATTCGGCATTCATATTCTTCTCGCGACGCAGACCCTTAAAGGCATCAATGCCCTGTCGCTGGGAAGCATCATTACCCAACTGGGCTGTCGCATAGCACTGGCCTGTGGCCAGGAAGACTCCGCAATGATCCTCGGTGCGAACAACTGGGCGGCAACCGAGTTGCGTAGCCCACCAGAGGGAATCATCAATAATGCCAACGGTGCCAAGTCCGGCAATTTGAAGTTTTCGATTCCACTGGCAGAAAGCAGCTTCTGCCGAACACACATCAGAAGGCTGGCGGATTACGCGACAGCGCGGGGCATGTCGGGCAAAACGAAAGTGTTCAGTGGCTCCCACATGCCCGAGCCGCCAGTCGCGATCGACTATCAGTCGGCCTGCGCAAAACAAGAGGTGCTGCTTCTGGGGGAGCGGTTGACATTTGATGCCGACAAACTGACGGTCCCACTTGTCCACCGCTCGGCATTCAATGTGCTGTTCAGTGGCTACAACGACCCTATCCATGACGGCTTGCTCACCACCACCCTTTCCAGCCTGGCTGCGCTCGACAGTTTCGATGAGGTCATTTATTTCAACGGCCGTGGCGTCACTTCCGACGGCGGTTTCCTCGATGCCTCGCGGGCACTCGGCACACGCTTGAGAGTGTTCGACAACGTCGCTGAGTTACCGCTGCAAGCAATAGCGGACGGTATCGGCACTCGCCGTGTCGCGTTGATCATCGATGGCCTTGATTCCGAGAAACAACTGTATCCATCCGCCTCGTACAAACCGGCGAAAGCAGGCGAACCGCCCTCTCCTGGCGATCTCCTCAAGCGCATTGCCGAAGATGGACCGCGCAAAGGCGTGTTCGTTTTCGCCTTCGTGGAGCGATGGCAACGCTGCGCTGCCCTTTGTAAGGATCTCTTCGCCTTTTTTGAGCTGCGCGTAGCATATTGCATGAACGAAGACGACGCCGGATCACTGCTGGCCAGTGGAGGCATTGGCAAGTTCAAAGGTATCGAAAAATCCAATCGCGCCGTTCTGATGAACAGAATGACCAATGAGACTTCATGGTTCCGGCCCTACGTTCAGAAGAGTTCCCTATGAAGAAATTCCTGCTTACCTGGTATGGCCTCACGGATTTCCGCGCCTCACTGGGGTTCGAGAACACCATCGGTCCGATCGCCGGAGCCCTCGAGGCGGAGGACTACTGTGAAGTCGTTATCCTTTGCTATACACGGACGGATGACGAAACCGACAAGCACGCCGGGAGTCAGGGCGATCTGGCAGAAAAGCTGGCGTTGATCCACGACTCTAACCAACAACATGAATACAGCGTCACCAGCGAGTTTGTGTCGAGTTTTGCCAACACTCCTGCGGCACATGAACACTATGCCCGCTGGCTGAAAGATAAGCTGCAAGCTCTCGGCAAGCGTACAGACATCTCCCTCAAGAGCGAGAAGCTGCGCGAACTCAACGATAGCGAGGGCATCTACGCTTGCGCCATGCGTGCCTTGGATTCTGTTGCGAAGACAGCCGGAGACAAACTGGTCACCCTCTATTTGAGCCCGGGCACACCGGTGATGGCCTTCATCTGGGCATTGACGGCACTCGCACATCCAACCCTTAAAAAGCGCCTGATCGTTTCGCCTGTCATTGGCAAACCACCCGAAGCCATCAGCTTGCCTGCGGAGTGGCTTGAACGGCATGGTGTCAGCCAGAGTGCGGCACGCAACGCCCATGACGGTTTCGATGTGACTTTTCACCTTTTTGGCGAGCAACGCATGCCCTCTTTGCTCGGCATCCGCCAGTTTGCATCGAGCCGGCATGTTTTCGTCAACTCGAAGGACTTTCCAGCGGCCTGCATGCGGGCATTCATTCACGACGCAAACTTTGACGAACTGGCCGTCGATCCCTGGGATGCCCACGACGTCCAGGAAAAAATCATCGGTCATGCGAGGACTTTGCCGGCAGGCGCGCGCATCGGCGTCAACCTGACGGGCGGAACGAAACTGATGTTCGCCGGGGCGCTCTCCGCAGCCCGTGCGCTGGGGGGCATCCCGTTCTACTTTGACAGTCGCAACCAGCGCGTGACGTATGTCGACAGCCTTCGCCGCGAAACCATCAGACCGATTGACTCGGTCGAAACGTTTTTGCTGCTCAATGCCGATGGACTGAAACTGTCCTCCGTTGCGCCGTTACAGGAGCTATCGTCAGACCGCCGCCGCCTGACCGAAATGCTCTGGAAGCACCGTCGCAAGCTCTCAAAAGACTACAAAAAATTGTGCAGCTTCAGCAGCCAACACGAAAAAGAGCAGCAAAGAAATGCGCCGCTAACGCCCTTCGTTATCGAAAGCAGTGGATTCGTTTTCAGCTTTGCCAAAGGCAACGTCGCCTCCGTCGTGGGCAACGGACTGGATCTGCGTTTCAACGACTGGGCCGACTTTGCGAAATACCTGTCGGGCGGTTGGTTCGAGGAATACGTCTATCTGCGCTGCAAACCGTACGAAGACCGCGGGATCATCAAGGACCTGCGCATCAATCTGACGCTGCAACTGAATCGGGCAAGTGCCAATTCATTCAATGGCAACGTTCCACATAATGAACTCGATGTCACGTTCACAGACGGTCGTTCGCTCTACATAGTGGAATGCAAGGCGGGCTACGTAAGCCAGGAACAAGTGATGAAATTGCAGAACCTGGTTCGCTACTACGGTGGCGTCGAGGGGCGTGGAATCATTGCCTGCTGTTTTGCTCCCCAGTCGGAGTCGGTGCGCAAAAAGATCGACGATGCACGTTTGACGCCCTGGTGCGGAGACACCTTTTCAGCGCAACTCGACGCGCTGATGACCGCGATCGCGCAACGTACCAAATCGATAAGAGCGTCTGTATGACGCTCTTTGTGGTGTGTGACTTCTCCGGCAGCATGGCTGATCTGGCCAAGCCATTCATCATGCGAACAACCGTCATGACGATTGCGCAGTGGGTACGTTTCGGTTATGGCCGCACACCAATCAGATTGTGTGCCTGGGCCGGCGAAGCGTACTTCCCCGATTGGTCCGAGAATCAGGAGTATCCGGCGCAACTGCTTGCTTGCCGTGGAACGTCTAGCGTTGCAGCCCTGATTCAGTTGCTCGGAACGCCACCTGAAGGGAAAATCCTGCTGCTTTCCGATGGGTTCTGGTCTCACGCCGATACGAAACTACTGAAGCAATGGTCCGCGAGCCTGCCGCCGGACACGCTACGCATTATCAAAACAGGCGCAGATGCGAATCCACGACTCAAAGGCCCCGATGTGTTTGTGACTGATGAGCTCTTCGCCGCGCTCGACGGCTGGCTGGAAGACTGTTCAGCATGATGCTCTGGAAAAGTTTTGGTGCAAGCGTTCGAGGCCCGGCACATATAGCCTCGCGGACTCCCAACCAGGATGCCTGGGCATCGTTCCATCATAACTGGGGGGATGGCATCGTTGTTTGCGACGGGCTCGGCTCCAAGCCGTTGTCCAATGTTGGCAGCGCGGCTGCCTGTGTTGCAGTGGAACGCGCGGCACACGCCTGCCGTGGACAAAGCGAAATAACCCCTCGATTCCTGTCGCAATGTATCCAGTCCAACTGGTTATCACTTATTGCGCCGCTTGAACCCCGCGATTGTGCAGCCACCTGCCTGTTCGCATTCCGGCTTGGAAATGGCGTCATCCACTTGGGAATGCTGGGCGATGGCTTGCTCGCCGCCGTCAGGTTCGACGGCTCGATGTTGGCGCTTAGCGAGGACAAGTCACAGAGCTTTTCAAACATCACGGCCGCACTGTCATCGATCGACTCCGGGAGGGACTGGCAGATTACATCGCTGCCAGAACAAGACTGCCTGGGCATCTTGCTCTGCACCGACGGTGTCGCAGACGACCTGGACGATGTCGACGGCTTCGTGACCGGCGTAATGGAGGCACATCGTTCTCTCGCCACGATGACTGCCAACCAGCGTTTGCAAGAGATGCTCGAAAACTGGCCAACACCAAAGCACAACGACGACAAGACTATCGCCTGCCTCTGCTGTGAGGAGATCAGCCATGGATAAGCCCGCACGAACCGCTCACACAAAACCACTCTGCGATGACTACGGCAATCAGCATTACCTCACTGAAGAACTTGCCAGAGGTGGCCAGGGCGTCGTGTACCGTACGCGAGATGCTGATCTGGCGATCAAGCAACCACTCGACACCTCGGGTGAGCCGGACACAAAAACCGACCTGCGCCGTCGCTTCCAGAACATCCGTCTGTTGCCAATTCCGTCGCGCATTCCTATTTCTCTGCCTCTGGCCATTCTGCGAGATGAGCCTGGCTATGTAATGCGGCTATTGAACGGTATGAAACCCTTCAATTTTTTCGATCTAGACGGCGATGCGAAAAAAGCGCTCGAATCTCAGAACCCTGCACTTCCTCGGTGGCTGGCAGCCGTTCCTGATCGGGAGTTGGCATTGCGTCTGTGGCATTACGCCAACACAGGCTCAACCCGGCGCCGCCTGTTTGCGTTGGCGGAATGTGCATCGATCCTCGCCCGTTTGCACAGCGCGGGATTGGTGTACGGCGACATCTCCGCGGACAATGCGTTCATTGCCGAGCACGCAAGCGATGTCTGGCTTATTGATGCCGACAATATGCGTCTGGAAATGCCTGGTGAAGGCACTTCCGTCTATACGCCGGGTTATGGTGCTCCGGAAGTTGTTCGGGCAACAGATGCTTCGCGCCCGCGATCGGACTGCTGGGCATTTGCCGTGATGGCATTCAAGACACTCGCACTCTGCCATCCATTCATCGGCAAGAAAGTGCTGGAGCCCGAGGATGAAGACAGCGGTTGGGACGCCGAGCCGACGACAGACGAGCGCCCTGCCGATCTGCAGGACCAGGCCTATGCCGGGTATTTCCCTTTTATCGATGACGAGGACGACGATTCGAACGAGGGTGATACCGGTTTGCCCCGCGAACTGGTCGCGACGGCTGGGCTGCGGCGGCTTTTCCACGAAACCTTCGGCGCCGGGAGAAATCAGCCGCATCGCCGTCCGACGATTGCGTTCTGGGCGCTGGAATTGAAGAAAGCCTTCGACCTTTCGCTGCAATGCCATGCCTGCGCCATGAGTTACTTTGCCGATAACCATACGCAATGTCCTTTTTGCCGTGCCCCCCGACCGCCCTTTGCCCGCGCCATAACGCCACGTGGTGAAATCGTGATTCCGGCCGACGCAAAAGAGTTTTCCTTGCCGCACCGTTTGTTTCACCCATTTTCATTCGAGCATAACAACGCGCAAGCGTACGAGGTCGTTCTCGACTTCGACGACAAGACTGCACACCCCGTGCGAGGGACGAAAACCTTTCCCGACACCCTGGTTTTCAAATTCGCAGGAGCAGAGAAATGAAGTTCGACGACATTCCGGCCGAGATCCTTACGATCCGCGTCAAGCAGCCTGACAACGCGGTGGAAGGCTTGCAGGGTCGCGCAGTCCTTTCGATTGAGACCAGTGCGGCGCGTCCCGACGATTTCGATCTGCGTCTCAAAGACTCACTCCTCTGCGTGCGGACCGTCGCGGCCATCGACACCCGTCGCCTAAATGCGGAACTCGCCAGCGGACGCGCAATGCTGGCGCGATTGGTCAATCCTGCCGCCGATGGCAGCATGGAGTTGCAAATCGCATTCTTCTCGGGTGGGTGCCTGGAGATGGGTGAAGTCGACATCGGAGTGGACGAATATGTGGAAACCAAGATCAACGAAATCACCGGGCGCAAGGGTCAAACCAAAGGTGAACGTCTTTACAGACTGCTTGATGAGCATTGCTGCTTCCGACAAGACGGCAGCTCATTCTTTTTCTTGATCGCTGGCCCCGCAATTGATGAAGCGTTGAAGCCGGAGCCTGCCGTGAACAAGACGAGCAGCGACAGTGACGCTCACTTGGAGCAAGACCCGGAAACCGCAGATGAGGACGATATCGCGATTGGCCACGCAGCCCTCAGCCAGGACAAACAGCCGACCCGCAGCAATTCCTTCTGTGTTACTGGCGATGGCATTCGCTTTGTCGCGACACAAACCTCGCTGCCGGAGGGTAAATCGATATTCTTGACCACGCGCATGACCAAGTCCCGAGGCAGGACGGATCGCGCACTGCGCCTGGTCAAAGGCACGCTGCGCTTTACTGATTGGTCACAGACAGGTCAGATCAGCGCTTTCGCCAAGGCGCAGTTAACCGAACTGACGCAGGACGATGTCAGCTATCTGAAAAAATGGGACGAATTCGGCGATCTCGAAGGCGAATTGCTGCTCAAGCGAGCACGGACAGTCGGCGCCTTGCAGTTCTCCGACATGGCCGAGAAACGCGACGGAACGGTCTCTGTTCGCATTTCCCAAGCCAGCGAGACTGCTTTGAAAGCCTTGGAGCAGGGCCTTGTGCCCGAAGTCAAATTGATCGAGCAACTCCCGGATTACCTTGAAGACGCATCACTGCGCTTCAAGGATTTCGCGAGCGGAATAGAGCGAACTGTAGAAAAAGAAAAGCTTCTTCAGCAAGAAGAGCGGAAAAAAACAAACACCCATTTCAAGGTGATCGCTTTCGACAAGGAATCGAAAATACTGACGCTCAAGACTGAAACCTTGCCAGCGCCGTCGGGCCGTTTCATCCTCTCGCTGGCGGGAGAAATCACCCAGATCAAGCGACGGTTATCCGCCCGGCACTCGATCAGTGAGGGCCGCGCAGCCAACCCGCAACTCGGGTTGCTGGTAGAGGAAAAAGGGAAAATCACACCGGCCCGCAAGCCACCGTCAATCGCACCGCTGACGGCATTTGTTCGTCGCAAGGTGTTCAAGGAAGACCCCACCCCGAAACAACTGGAGGCAATCAGTTGCGCATTGGAAACACCCGACATTGCGCTGATTCAAGGGCCACCCGGGACCGGCAAGACCACCGTCATCGCCGCGATCCTCGAACGGCTGAACGAGTTGGCCGACAAACGCGGCGCGAGTATAAAAGGCCAAGTGCTGCTGACCGGTTTTCAGCATGACGCGGTCGAAAACATGATCGAGCGAATGTCGCTTAATGGTCTTCCCGTTCCCAAGTTCGGCACGCGCTCCAATACACCGCTGGAAGAATTAAGCATCTTCGAAAAGAGGATGGACGAATGGTGCGCAAAGCTTGCAACTGAACTGCGCGAGCGAAATCCGCAAATTGCCGAAATCGAGAAGGAAACGGAAATCAAGCTTCTGTGCCTACACTATATCCAGACGCCTACGCGTGCATTAGGTGCAGACCTTGCCGAAAAAATTGCTTCGCTAGGCATTCGGGTTCTCGGCGAAAACGGTGCACGTCAAGCCGTGAATCTTCTTAACAGGATGCGCCAGGAAGAACAGCTGAATGACAGTTCCGGTCAACGGCTGGATGTCGTGCGCCGTATTCGCTGCCGTTTCGAGAGTTTCGCAGACGATGGACCGGATCGAGCCGCTGACGCATTGGACGACTTGCGCGACATCCTTGATCAGGCGGATCACGATTTACTGGACAACGCCAGCCTGTGGCGCAGCGAAGATGGACCGCCGCCATTTCTCGAGGCGCTGGCAAACCTGAAGAAAACACTGCTCGTCCGCTTCACCACTCCTCCCGTCTTTCGCGTAGAAAAACGCAATGACGCCGTCGTTGCGCTGGCAGAGTTGGCCATCAAACGTATCAAGTCCGTGGGACATACTGCCAGGGACAAGCGGTCTGCCGCGTTGGCCGAATTCCTCGCTGAACTCGACAGCAACCCTCACAGCATGCTGGAGACAGTGTCCGATTACAGTTTCGCGTTCGCGGCCACCTGCCAGCAGAGCGTGAGTGGGAACATGCAAAAACAGAAAGGCATCAGGGGCGATGATGAAAACGACAACCAACAGAGACTGGAATACGAGTATGTGATCGTCGACGAGGCCGCACGAGTCTCGCCGCGCGACCTCATGGTGCCGATGGCACAGGGCAAGCGCATCATTCTCGTCGGCGACCACCGCCAATTGCCCCACATCATCGACGAAGAAGTGGCCGGTCAGATGGAAACCGGCGAAACAGGACAGTCAGAATCCGAATGGCTCAAGAAGTCGATGTTCCAGTACCTGTTCTCAGAACGCCTGAAGACACTGGAGGACAACGACAAGATCCCGCGGCGGGTCACGCTCGACAAACAATATCGCATGCACCCGACCCTCGGCGATTTCATCAGCCGTAACTTCTATGAGCATTTCGATCCATCCGAGAAATTCAAATCCGGGCGGCCTGCCAGCGATTTCGTCCATGCCCTTCCAGACACCGACGGCAAACCCGCGGTCTGGCTGGAGGTGCCCGCGGAAAAAGGGAAGCATCTGCGCCGCGACACCAGTTGGATACGTCCGGCCGAAGCCACTGTCATCTCACGCCAGTTAAGGGCGTGGATGGATTGCGACGCTGGCAAGGATCTGTCGTTCGGGGTGATCTCGTTCTATAAGGCGCAGTCCGAACTCATAAGGGAACAACTCGGTGCGTTTGCGGAAAACGAGAAGAGGCTCCGTATCGGCACGGTGGACTCGTTCCAGGGCATGGAATTCGATGTCGTGTTTCTGTCGACCGTGAGGACCTTGCCACAAGATTGGAAAACCTCTCTAGAGAGTCAAGAGAAGCAGGCACGGTCCCTGTTCGGTCACCTCTGCCTCTATAACCGCCTCAATGTCTCGATGAGCCGCCAGAAAAAACTGCTGGTGGTGGTCGGCGACTCAGGTCTGCTGCACGGAAAACTGGCCGCCGAGCATATCCCGGGACTGGTGGATTTCCATCGTCTCTGCCAGGAACAGGGAGTCATTCTGCAATGTTGAAACTCCTGGACTACGGCACACCAAAGCCGTTCGGTGCTGCCATTGGCGGGCAACGCGATCTGATGTGGCCAGTGAACACTTATCGCGTGACCCTGCCAAAACCCGTTGCAGATGGCGAGCGCCTCAACGCCTTCGAACAACTCATTCTCAAGCTCCTCGCGGTATCCGGTGCGATGGACGCTCAGGCACTGGCGGAGGAAACCCGCATTCCACTCGACCTGATCGAAAGCATCCTTCTGCGCTTGCAGGACAAGGCACTGATTGATCCATTCAACGTTATTGTCGAAAAGGAAGATGTCGGTGCGAACGACGATGAGCAAGTGCCGGTTTTTGCCACCGTGCTGGTGTTTCGCGAACTCGTCACCGGACAGATGCTGCCATTCATGCACTGGTTGGACGACAACAATCCATTGCAGAAACAGGAAGAGAACAAGCGCTATAGGCGCATCCCACTGAATGAAGCCCACACGCATAGCCCTCCCACTCAGCGCGATATCATCAGCTTAGTACGCGTGATACAGAGAAGATCCGCGGCTTCGGGACGGGAGGAAAATATTCCGCCGATTCAGAAGATCATGATCATCGATAAAGCAGAACGGCATTTCCTCCACTGTCCGATTGCAATCCAGAAAAGCGATGGTGAATTCCGTATCGCCGACCCGTTCGGCAATGGTTTCTCATTGATCCTTGAACGGGCATTCGAACATCTGCTTGAACAAGATGAAGCACAGGCCAACTGGTTGAAAAACTGGAAAGCCTCACTGAGCAACCCGAAGGCGCACAACCAGGACGAAAAGCCGAAGGAGGCATTCGAGACCGAAGACAATTGGCTGCGCTTTCCAAAACTTCTTCACAGTCTGCGCCTGCGGCCCAATGCCCCCTTTCACTCTATCGCTCAGATCTACTCGGCCCTGGAATGGGCCCTGTTTTACGCATGCATCAAGTCTCCCTATGAAAGTGAGTTGGAAGGGCTCAAGTTCACAGAGCCTAAAGAGCATTGCGCCTTGCTCGCGCAGGCCGCGACCAAGATCGGCCTGACTGCGCCGCGATCGGGCTTCAGACCCATAAGAGAAGGCAAACTCATCGATTTTCAGAATGGCAAGGCGGAACTGGAGACCCTCCTCGCCATCGCCATCCTGCAAGCAGAAGACGATGATTCCAATCCCTTGCGGCGCCTCGCGAAACAGCAACCAGAGCTCATAAACCAGCTTCTTCACATCAAAAAGCAGCGCGATGAAAAGGGCCACGGCAAAGGCAAGGCTGACGCCCCGGAGATGGAACTGTCGGACGCAACGTTGATGCGTGAAATCATCGAGACACTGCTTGTGCAGATCAAGTTTTCACAGACTCTCGCGTCCACCTCTCCTTCCGACACAGACAGCGATTTTCGCGCAGACTCGTTGCTGGATGCCCGCGCCAGCCTGCAGAGCGAGTTCGGCTACAAGACATTCAACCGCTTCGGGGCCAACCTGCAAGACCGGCTCGTTCATGTCGAGCGCGCCTTTCTGTCTTTCAAGGACGGGGACGATGCACTCGCATTCGTTCGCGATCTGTATGCAGCTTTGCAGTCTGTCTTCGAGGTGTCGCTGATCTATTGGTTACCCCCTGAGGCCGACGATGCGCAGCTTATCGCGGTCGCCGAAACCAGAGCTGTCAATGCCGGCCTCTGCAGCAAATTGCCTGAAGGTCTGCGCACGGTCAGGCCTGCGGCGGTGCGGCAAACCTTGCAAGGCGTCGGACAGTCGCTGGGGGCCTGCGTGATCGCCCTTCTGCTGATGGCTGATGAGGACGTATTGAAGTCAATGGCCAGTACTGCCCCGTCTTTCGTGGACGATATGACAGTTGTGATTACCAAGCGGGGCCACGGCAATGAACCGCTGCCAATGCTAAAAGAGCAAGTCGCGCAACTTCGCAAAGCATCTTACAAAATAATCAAGACACTGATAGAGGTATAGGGAATGGAGCACTCTGGCAAATTGGAAGATGCCGCGAAGCAGGATGCCGCTGAGCTGATCCGAGAAACCGAAATAGCTGCCCGTGAACAGGCGCTTGCCAAGCGTCAACAATCCTTTGATGAAGAGAAACAGCGCACGATTGCCAAAGTGAATCAGAAGGTGGCCGAGCTCAATCAGCTCGAGCAAAAACTCAAGGCCGATGAACAAAAACGCGAGGCCGGATTTGCCAACGAACGCGCTGCGCTGGCAACTGAATTGCGCGACAAACGTGCCGCGCTCGAAGATGAATTGCACGAAAAACGTGCCGAACTGCAAGTTGAGCTGCACAATAAACGTATCGGGCTGGAAGTTGAACTGCGCAATAAACGTACCGGCCTGAGCGATGAGTTACGCACTCTGCGTGCCGACGCCGAACGAAAGATTGCCGAAAACCGTGAACAGCAAATTTCCTCCCTCGAAGAAGAGATCGCCAAGCTGAGGGCCAAACGCCTGTCCGAAGTTAGCGATGCCGAAAACGTTGAGCGCGACCGCATCCGCACCGACATCGCCAAAGAACGCGATGCCTGGGCGAAGCATCACGAAGACGCCCGCGCATTGCTGGACAAGGAATATTCGGAGCTTGCGAAACAGAAAGCCGCGCTGTCTGCCCTGCAAGGCGACATCCACGGCCGAAAAATGGAGCTGGAAATTTCCGAGCGGAATCTGGAGCGCAGAGAGCAGCGGCAGGAGCAACAATGGAGCAGACGGAACGACTTACTCGCTGAGGAACTTGCTGCGAATCTGGAAGAAGCGCACAAATCACTGAACAAGCACAAACAATCCTATGTCGAGGATAACCAGCGCCTGCGGGATAGCCTCGCTACACAAACCGACCTTCTCGGTGTGTTTGAGCAGCTGAAACGTCAGCTCGGCGGTAAAGACCCGGCCGAAGTCCTTCGAGAGTTGAACAGCCAGACCGATGAACTCAAGCGTCTGCGGGAAGATCTCGCCACAAGGCCTACCGAAGAGATGCGTCTGAGGACTCAGGCGTTCGAGTCGGAGTACAAAACTCAGAAGGCCAGAGCAGACGAACTATCCCGACAAATCGAGAGCAACAGCGCCGATGTCGCGGAGGTCGGTGAGTTGCGCCGCAAAAACGCCGAGTTCCATGCGCAAAACGTGTCCCTGTCGCATAGGGCTTCTATCTTCGAAGGTTCGGCAAACGAAGCGCAAGCCGAACTCAACCGCCTTCGCGCTGCTTACGAACGCCCTGCGGAAGTCGAGGCGCGTCACAAGGAAATCGAGATTCCGCACATCGCTGCAGAAAAAGTCGTGCAGCCTGCGCAGCGCGAAATCAATGAAATGAAATGGCTCACGGACATTGGCAACGCATGCACCGCCTACGGGTTGAATTTCAATCCGCGCATCCTGAAAGCCTTCCATACAGCGCTGAAAACGTCCGAATGGTCTCCGGTTACCGTACTCTCAGGCGTTTCCGGCACCGGTAAATCCGAACTGCCGCGCCTCTACTCGCACTTTGGCGGCATATACTTCGAGCCGCTGTCGGTCCAGCCAAACTGGGATTCGCAGGAGTCGATGCTTGGCTTCTTCAATTCGATTGACAACAAGTTCGACGCCCAGCCGGTTCTGCATTTGCTCGCGCAAAGCCAGAAGCAATGGAGTGAAGAATATCCGGGGTTGTCTGACTCCGTCTGCCTGGTATTGCTTGATGAAATGAACCTTGCTCACCCTGAACTCTACTTTGCCGAGTTCTTGAGCAAGCTTGAACTGCGGCGTGGCAAGAAAGGCAAGGATGTACCGTTTCTGCCGGTAAAAATCGGCGCGGGAATGGAGCCTTACAAACTTCCGCTAGGCCGTAACGTCCTGTGGGCGGGAACAATGAATCAGGATGAAACCACCAAATCACTTTCTGACAAGGTGATTGACCGCTCGATTATCATCAACTTCCCGCGTCCGACCGAGCTTAAACGTCGCCTGAAACTTAAGCCTCTTAATGAGAGTAATCGTGGCAACACGCTACACAGAAAGACTTGGGATGACTGGCTGACCAGAGAAAGCATCTTCTCGGAAGAACAAATCAACCCCTTCATGCAGTTCATCGAGAAACTGAATGAGGCGTTGTCTGTGTCCGGCCGGGCGCTTGGCCACCGAGTCTGGCAGTCCATCGAATATTACATGGCCAACTACCCGGACGTCCGGGCGGCTCAAGACGCTAAGGACGAAACCCTGCTGGCCGAGGCCATGCACACCGCCTTCGAAGATCAACTTGTGCAGAAGGTCATGCCCAAGCTTCGCGGGATAGACACTCGCGGCAAGAGCCAGACTGACTGCCTCGATAAAATCCGCAACCAGCTCAATACGGGGGTTTTTATCGGTAAACCATTCAATCTTCGCGAAGACTTCGACCTCGCCTGCGAACTGGGCTACGGCCAGTTCATCTGGCAATCGGCAAACTATCTGAATACGCCAGTCTCGCAATCGCCGACAGAGGACAACAAACGAGTCGCGAGTTCGACCACGGCCGCTGAAGAAACCCCTCCAACCTTGTACATGAAAGACGAGGTCGATCAGAACAAGCGCCACAAGATGTGGAACGGGAGGTCTGCTGAAAAACGCGATGAGTTGCGCAGACAACTGGAGGAAAGCGTAAAGGCCGGGAGAATCGTCGGCAATGATATCTGACCTTTCATCACCGGCGGACATCTCGCTGTCCGGGCTTTACGCCGATAATCGAGGCACGCAAAAGGACAGCGACGTCATCCGCACGTTGCTCGATCAGTCAGACTGGTTTTGCCATGCCGTCGAATTCGACCCGAGAAGCGGACAAGCGCTGCCTCAATCGCTGTCATCGGTGCTGGCAAGAATGTCCGGGTATTCGCCGCCTTCTGCAGGGCGTCCGGTTCGCGACCGCCTCTGGCGCATCGTTGAACACAGCCGCCACTCGGTTGAGCGCCTTTTCCGTGGGCTTAACGAAGCGCCTCGTCGCGAACATGCGCTGCTGCCGGTTCATGCCGTACGCGAACTCGATGCCAACAGTTTCATCAAGCTCAGCAACCGCCCAGGGCGCAATATCCGAGAAAAACTGGCAGGTAACCCTTACCTGCAGGGCGTTCGTCGGTTTCAATCGATCAACTTGCCAGAAAACCGCCTGCTAAAAGCCTTTGTCGAGCACCTCGCACAGCTACTGGAACTGCGCCGGGATATTCTCGGACACGAAGATGATCTGCTCCTGCAAATCCTGACCTGGCTACGTTCCGGCGACGCCCGCGACATCGGTCGCTGGGAGAACCTGCCGCCGAACAACACGCTCCTGTCGCACCGCGACTACCGCCGTGTATGGGATGCCTGGCGCTTGCTTCAGTCGCTGGAGGATGACCTCTCTGCCGATCATTCGAGGCTGCCGGAACGTATCCGGACCAAACGTTTGTGGAACACCTATGCCCAGATGTGGCGGGACGGCACTCACCGCTTCGCAGACATGCCGGTATTTTTCGATTACGACCGTTTCGAAATTCGACCGTGGCTTTCAAAAGTCGTCGCTCAGCGAGTAACGGAGACAATCAACCGCAACGTCAGTGTTGAAGATATCTGTGCTCCGGTTTGTGTCGATTTCGCCACCCTGCGCCCTCGTTATGCCACAGGTACAACCCTCAGCTCTCTGCCCGACGCGTTTCTCTGGCAAAAATGGTGCGATGCGAATACCGCAGTGGCGCTCGACCTTTTCGCCTCCGATGGGATTTATGCTCATGCGCAGGCGACTACCCTGTCTTGGGCGGATCTGTTTTTCTCCAGAACCGATCCCGAGCAACTGGACTCTGCCGCCCGCGTATTTGCCTCAAGACTACACAGCGTGTTCAGGCACGAGACGCTGATCTGGCTGGTTCCCGACACCCTCAACGATTTCGAGCTTGACGTTATCCGGCGCCATGTCAACGCCCGGTTCCAGAATGCGACCCCCTTGCCCCGCAGCATCGCCGCGGCCTTTCAGCGAGCTGATTACTCGAAAGTCAGAAATGACTCCGCGATCGTGGTTATCGATAGCGTCGGCGGCAAAACTTGCGTCACCAAGTTGATTGCCAGGTTCGACCCGGAACTCAAGAAAGTCTTGCCCGAAACGAACGGTTTTTATTGGGAGCGCCATCCTTCGGTCATCATCTCGAACGCGTCTCCAGAGATGCACGAAGAAAAAAAGTACGAGATCCCCACACTCGACGATCAAGGGCAATGGCTTGAAGCACCTCGCGCAATAAAGCTCCCTGTCGTCGACGCCGCGGACTTGAAAAACGACCCGCGCATCGGCCAATTCGCTTTCGCGATCAACTTGACGAACAGTCCGGTGATCGGAGGCACACGCCTTCATTCCCTGCAACAACGCGCAGGGGGGGTCGCACTGTGGCGCGACCAGATTCCCGAACTCTCGATCAAGGCCGTCAGGGATGGACTTCATCGGCGCTGCCACCTTGTTTCCCGTGGTACGACCGTCAAACCGCTGCGTGGCAAGCCGGTCGCAGTTGAGGTTCGCGAAGATTTCACGCTCCCCGCTAACAAAGCTTTTTATCAATTTCCTTTGTTTCTGGGCGACAGTACCGAAGACCTCGGATATTCGGCCCGTTTGGAATCGCCGGCGTTTCCACTCGAGAAAGACGCCGTATGCGAGCTCCGCCTGACTTTTGAATATGGTGCGGACGATCCTTACAAACTGATTTTTAAACCGCGAAACGGATCGTTCCAGCAGGTACACGCTACATGGTGCCGCACTGCAGACGTGATCATCACCGACGCCCCTGCCCCCCAATATCCTGCCCCGATGACATGGGCGGATCTGCACCACGTACAGAAGGATGGCGGCGATGAAACTTCTGATCTACTTGATTGGATAACGAACGCAGTCGCACGGCTGGATCAGGATATCTATATACGTCCCCGAAACAGGACAACCGGTGTCATCAGTACGATATGGCGCCCGGACAAGCACGAAGGGGATTTCACGTTTGCCAACATGGATCTATCTGCAAAAAAGGTCTTCATTCATCAAAAAAAATTCATTGATGGCACAAGCCACGCGGACTTTGTCGAAGGCAGCAGGATTTCATTTGAAGTCGTCGAGAACGCTGGAAAGTACTCCGGCCGAAATATTGCAGGTGAACATCATCAGGAAATAGAGCGCCTCAAGGTTTTCGATGACACGTCAATCAGTGCGCAGGTCATCAAAATGCGCAAAGCCCTTTACTACCCTGTGATCCAGATCTGGCGTGATGGGCGTTCGATTGACGATGCAGAATGCCCCCAGGCCTTTGCTGACGCAACCCGAACCAACAACCACTACCTCGCGTCACTGTTGCACGAAACTCAGCTTCCGAAACAGATCAAAGACGAAATCCGTTTTTTAATGTGCTGCATGCACAGCGATGCTCCCGATGAATGCGTTCAGTGGATAACCGAGCAGGTCAGCAAGGACAGAATTGACAACCCACGGGCCATCGGTTTTGCGCTCGGTCGTGTTGTCGAGCCATGGCAGCAATCCATCTTGTCCGGATTTATGGAACGTCCGACGGAGAGCGCCCTTCGTGTGTTTGCTTACGCTATCTGGCGAGACAGGCACTTTGTTGAACGATTTGATGTGGAACAGATGACGGCCATCCTTGATTCGCTGAACACTGTCCTGAGTCAAATCAAACCGTGTCCGTCCAAAAAGAGGCCTAATGACAAGAGGACGACCCTCAACTGGCTCCAACAAACCACCGAACCGCTTGAGCTTCTGCTGGGCCTGCTTCGAGCACGTAACTCCCGGGACGCTCAGATCAGGATGCTCCTTCAGCCCCATCAGAAAATTACCAAGGCGTTGGCCACTCAAGTCGAACGGGTGACGGAGTTCGTCGCGCAATCGAATGGTAACCTTTATTCCCGTGTACAGATCAACATCGACAAGCCCGACGGCGACCAGACACCTGATCTGCTGTTCGCCCTGCGGATGTATCTGACCGGTGACGATGGTGCAAACGCGATCCATATCACCAGCGTTTCCGATAAAAATGACGAATGAGCAACAGAAACCCGATATCAGATTTCATAAAATCTTGGGAGTCCAGCCAGACCAAGCTGCGTGTACAAGGTCGTGTGTAATCCGTGTTCATTTTCGATGAGGCGCCGATCGCGATCACTCTTGCCACGCAAATGAGTTTGCATGCTGTCTACAGAATCCGGGGCGATTCAAGGTGCTGAGAAACAGATCCGACATCTCCGCTTGAAGATATCGACTCATTACCCATTTCCTCTTCCGAACGAGCAAGGATTTGCCAGATACGGGCTGCTCATCCAGTATACCGAGGCGCGCTGAATACCAATCACTGCCATATTGGAGTTGCTCAGAAATAGCCATTCTCGATCGTTCGCGCACCCGGTGCGCATGGGGGCAAAATTGGGGGCACAATTAGCTTTTTTCTGGTTGTAACTACCGTGCTAGAGCGAAGTCAAAATGTTTTTTGGAGAAAACGAGCTTGACTTTATTTACAGGCTTCGGATTCACCAAGCTTTCCGGCGCCGCAATCACGTAAGCATGGCATCCATAGCTTTAACAATCAGGTTAATGCGCGTGATCGGCCCCGAGCTTCCATCACCAGGAAGTTCATAGTCCCCATCGACACGAACCTCCGTCGCGGGAAGCATGTGATATCCGATGACTCTACCGGAGTCTGAGCGACGTCCGGATCACCTCACCAGCAACAGAGAGCTCCGCGCTACCTATAGCCATAGCCCGAAGCTTGCCTCGCGGAATGTCCAAATCGGTAACCCACTGACGAACGTCTTCGCATCTTTAGATTCTTGCATTGGTAGGGGGCGACTAGAAGACACGAAACTTGAACGCCTCTCAGATGGTATAGCTACCGAGATCCAAGATATCCGTGGGAGTAATTTTCCAAACATGAAAAAGCCGAACTTATAAGAGTTCGGCTAAGTCATTGAAAAATATGGTCGGGACGGAGTGATTCGAACACTCGACCCCTAGCACCCCATGCTAGTGCGCTACCGGACTGCGCTACGCCCCGACTAGGCGTGAAATCTGTTCCTCAACCTCGAGGAACGCTCAAGAATATATCGCAAGCTTTTGAAAACTGGAAGTATTTAAAAGCATGAATTTTTATTTCTTGAGCACCACCAGAACATCTTCGAGCTCAGCGATCATCTGGCGGATCATTTGTTTGTATTGCGTAGTGTCATCTTTGGCTTCATCGCCGGACAAACGCAAGCGCGCGCCGCCGATGGTGAACCCTTGATCGTAAAGAAGCGCGCGGATCTGCCGGATCATCAGCACGTCCTGGCGCTGATAATACCGGCGGTTTCCGCGGCGTTTGACGGGGTTGAGTTGAGGAAACTCCTGCTCCCAGTAGCGCAGCACGTGTGGTTTTACTGCGCACAGCTCGCTGACTTCACCAATGGTGAAGTAGCGTTTGCCTGGGATGACGGGTAGCTCGTCGTTATGACTTGGTTCCAGCATAAGCCTCAACTCGGGCCTTCAACTTCTGCCCTGGACGAAAGGTGACCACACGGCGAGCCGTGATCGGGATTTCTTCTCCCGTTTTCGGATTGCGGCCAGGCCGCTGGCGTTTGTCCCGCAGGTCGAAATTGCCGAAACCGGACAATTTGACCTGCTCGTTGTCTTCAAGAGCGTGCCTGATTTCCTCGAAAAACAGTTCGACCAATTCCTTGGCTTCCCGCTTGTTCAGGCCCAGCTCTTCATACAGACGTTCCGCCATCTCAGCTTTCGTCAAAGCCCCCATACGTCACTTCCTTAACGTGGCGTTCAACCTTTGTTCGAGCGAGGTGAGGATATTTTGCGTCGTGGAATTCACCTCATCGTCATTAAGAGTGCGCGATGGATGCTGCCAGGTCAAGCCGACTGCGAGGCTTTTTCTATCAGG
>Ga0079301_1000104_pt1 | contig 41844 bp, 43 predicted proteins | sample Wag4_2014_7_11_3_FD_74797 | JGI IMG/M metagenome (GOLD analysis project Ga0079301, IMG submission 74797) | Fresh water mixed with fracking chemicals microbial communities from Ohio, USA - Utica-2 Time Series FC 2014_7_11 | ecosystem: Engineered > Industrial production > Chemical products > Input... | reverse complement strand
AAGCGAGATCGCAACGAGTTAAGTGATCCGCAGATTGACTGGGTTGTTGATGCCTACACACGCGGCGCAGTCGCCGATGAACAAATGTCGGCGCTGCTTATGGCGATTCTTCTGAATGGCATGAACTCTCGCGAAATATCTCGTTGGACTAACGCGATGATCAATAGTGGTGAGCGAATGAATTGGTCTTCACTTGATCGCAAGACAGCAGATAAGCATTCAACCGGTGGAGTCGGCGACAAAATTACTCTTCCGCTTGCACCGCTAGTTGCTGCATGCGGGGGAGCGGTTCCTCAACTTTCTGGTCGCGGCCTTGGCCACACAGGTGGAACTCTCGATAAACTTGAATCAATTCCAGGTTGGCGTGCCTCACTTTCAAATGAAGAAATGTTGCAAGTCCTTAAAGATACTGGCGCTGTTATCTGCGCAGCTGGTGCAGGTCTTGCTCCCGCTGATAAGAAGCTTTATGCCCTCCGCGATGTCACCGCTACAGTTGAAGCGATTCCACTCATTGCCTCATCAATTATGAGTAAGAAGATTGCTGAAGGAACTTCAGCGTTAGTACTTGATGTAAAGACTGGCTCAGGTGCCTTTATGTCAGACCCTGCCAAAGCGGGCGAGCTGGCCCGTACCATGGTGCAGTTAGGTGTTGATGCCGGCGTAAAGATGCGGGCACTAGTAACTGCCATGGATGTTCCGCTAGGGCTTACCGCTGGAAACGCGCTTGAAGTGCGTGAATCAGTTGAAGTTCTTGCCGGTGGTGGACCTTCTGATGTTGTTGAGTTAACAATATTGTTAGCCCGCGAAATGATTGATGCAGCTGGGATTATCGGTAAAGATCCTGCCGATGCACTTAAAGATGGCAGTGCGATGGATCATTGGCGCCGCATGATTACTGCCCAAGGTGGGGATCCAGATGCTGCGCTGCCGGTGGCTCGCGAACAACATATTGTTACAGCAACCAATAGTGGAATCATTACGACAATGGATGCGATGAAGGTTGGCGTATCTGCTTGGCGCTTGGGCGCTGGACGCTCCAAGCAAGGAGAAAAGGTTCAAGCTGGTGCTGGTATTGAGATGCATGCAAAACCGGGCGATTACATCGAAGCGGGTGCTCCGCTTTTCACCCTCCATACAGATGAAGCACCTCGATTTGAGCGTGCGCTTGAGATTCTTGAAGGCGCTGTTGCGATTGTTGAAAATGGAACCGTTAATCGTCTACCACTTGTAATAGAACGGATTGAAGGATGAGTACAACAAATCCAGATTTATTAAAGAAACCGAACGAAGGGCAAGTAAAGCGTTTACCAAAAGCCCTACTGCACGATCACCTTGATGGTGGTTTGCGTCCAGAGACAATTATTGAGATATCAAAAGAGATCAACCATTCACTTCCAACTACCGATCCCGCTGAATTAGCAGAGTGGTTCCGTGCTTCTTGCGATTCCGGCTCTCTTGTTCTCTACCTTGAAACCTTTGCCCACACTGTTGCAGTCATGCAACGTCGTAAGGATGTTGTTCGTGTTGCCCGTGAATGCGCAATTGACTTGGCCCGCGATGGCGTTGTCTATGCAGAAGTCCGTATGGCCCCTGAGTTACTTACAACAGGCGAACTAGATTTACCAGGCGCGGTTGAAGCGATTCTCGAAGGTTTCCGACTGGGAGAAAGTGATGCCCTTGCCGAAGGCAATAAAATTCGTGTGGTTTCACTGCTGTGCGGAATGCGCCAGAATAATCTTTCACAGGAAGTGGCAGAGCTTGCGGTCAAGTATCGCGATAAAGGCGTTGTTGGATTTGATATCGCTGGTCCAGAAGATGGTTTTCCGCCAAGCGATCAGCTCGATACCTTCGAATATCTGCGTCGCGAGAATGCTCATTTCACCATTCACGCCGGCGAGGCCTACGGTCTTCCGTCAATTTGGGAAGCAATTCAAATCTGTGGTGCAGAGCGCTTAGGACACGGAGTCCGCATCGCTGACGATGTTGACTTTAACCATACACCACCACGTTTGGGGCGCCTTGCTTCATATGTGCGCGACCGTCGCATTCCTCTAGAAATGTGTCCGTCATCAAATATTCAGACGGGTGTCGCAACAAGTTTTGCAGATCACCCGATTGCAAAGCTCGCCAAGCTTCGTTTTCGCATCACGCTCAATACCGATAATCGCTTGATGTCGGCGACTTCAATGTCGCATGAAATGAATCAACTTGTTAAAGAGTGCGATTGGAATTTCCAGGACCTGCAGCGCGTCACCATCAATGCTCTCAAAAGTGCTTTCATTCCCTTTGAAGAACGACTTGAAATCATTGAAGAAATAGTTAAACCAGCATTTGCTCAGATTGCTGGCGAATAGATGAGGAGCAATTAATGGCGCACAGTAAATACACCCTCAAGCAGGTTGCCAAGACAATCGACTATGCCTTGTTGCGCCCAGATATGACCCGCGAAGAAGTGCGCGAAGGTTGTCAGGTTGCACTCAAATACGATGTCGCCTCTGTCTGTTGTAAGCCAGCCGATGTCGCATTCTGCGCAGAGATTCTGCGGGGTAGCGATGTTCACGTCGGAACCGTTGTAGGTTTCCCACACGGAAACTCAGCGACTTCTGTCAAAGTTTTTGAGACCAAGCAGGTAGTTGCTGATGGGGCGACTGAAATAGATGTTGTGATCAATATTGGCTGGATGAAGTCCGGGATGTATGACGAAGTTCGCGAAGAACTTGCTGCAGTTGTGGCTGCAGCGTCGGGCAATAAAGTCAAAGTAATTCTTGAAAATGCATATCTCACCAAAGAGGAGATTGTAAAAGCTTGCCAGCTCGTCGAAGCATCGGGTGCTGACTATGTAAAGACTTCAACAGGGTTCGCACCTACCGGGGCAATTTTAGAAGATGTTGTATTAATGCGTGCATCTGTTTCTCCAAAGATCGAAGTCAAGAGCGCAGGTGGCGTTAAGAATCTTGATATGTTATTGGCATTTATGGATGCTGGTGTAAAACGAAGTGGTGCAAGTGCGGCAGCTGCGATGCTCGATGAGTTTAAAGAGCGTTTCGAAAGCTAAAATCAGCTTGTAAGAAAAGTTGTTAAAGGTCCTCTCAACTGATCCAGTGCCTTTGCTGCTTCCTTACTATCTTTTGTAATCACTTCGATGTAGCACTTCATTTTCGCCTCAGTTCCAGAGGGTCTGATGATGATGCGAATCCCACCGGCTAACCAAATCCTTAAGCCATCTGTGGGTGGCAGAGCATCTGTAGGTACATTGAGATCATCAATCTTCTCGACGGCGATTCCGGCAATCTCTGCAGGTGGGTTCTGGCGTAGAGACGAGAGCAGCCTGGTGATTGCTCCCATATCTGCTACCCGTATTGAGATTTGCTCTGTGCCGTGAAAACCATGGCGAGCCCACACTTCATTGAGAAGATCAAGCAGGGTGAGGCCATCGCGCTTGAGATCGGTAGCAATTTGCGCGAGAAAAAGCGCTGCCGAGATACCGTCTTTATCATTCACGGTATCTGAGTCAACGGCATAGCCAATTGCTTCTTCGTACCCAAAAGCCAAATCCTCAATTTTTGCAAGCCATTTAAATCCTGTGAGAACTTCTTGAAAGTGCACATTGTAATGCGCGGCAATTTTTCGAAGCGCAGATGAAGAGACAATCGAATTTCCGAAAGTACCCGATGGATGTTTTCTGGCAATCCACTCACCAAAGATGACCCCTAGTTCATCCCCGCGCAACATACGCCAACCAACATCTGGGTCATTCACTGCTGCAGCGCAACGATCGGCATCAGGATCATTTGCAATAACTAAATCTGCACCAAAATCTCTCGCCTTTGCCAGAGCTAGGTCGATAGCACCTGGTTCTTCAGGATTTGGAAAAGCAACTGTCGGAAAGTCAGGATCGGGCGTGCACTGCTCATCGACTAAAATCAGTGTTGCAAATCCTGCATGGTTAAAAACACGCTGCACCGTCTCAGTTCCAACACCATGCATGGCGGTATAAACAATCTTGATTTCACCTGGACGAGGCGCAATCTTTATTGTGCGATTGATATATTCAGTGATGACATCTTCGCTAAGTACGGTCCATTTGTTGCCACGCGGTTGTGATTTAAGTGAAGTAATTGCCGCTATTTCTTCGGCAATAAATCCATCTGTTGGATTGATAATTTGCGATGACGCATACTTAATTCCATCGGCATCAGGCCCGATATAAACCTTATAGCCATTATCTTGCGGGGGATTGTGACTTGCTGTCACCATGATTCCCAGATCGCAACCAAGCTGTGCTGTTGCAAAAGCCAGAACAGGAGTCGGTAGCGGACGCGGCAAGATGTAGACATCCATCCCAGCACCGCTCAATATCTCGGCGCTCTCAATGGTGTAATCCTCTGACCCATAACGAGCATCGCGACCGATTACGACTTTCTTCATACTGCGTTTGCTCATATAGGAAGCTAAGCCAGCTGCGGTACGTCCAACAACAGCGCGGTTCATACACGATGGGCCTGCACCGATCGGGCCACGCAAGCCTGCAGTGCCAAATTGCAAGAAGCCGTTAAAGAGTGGGTTTAGCGAAGCGATGTCATCATTATCGAGATATGACTGAAGCTGTGCAGCGGTTACTGGATCAGGATCATCGGCAATCCAGGCTTCAACCTCGTTTCGGAGCTCTGCTCTAATCATTAAATTCGTTCTTAAACTATCTTTGGAATTACATTCTTAAGAAGTTCGCCCATTCGGCTAGCGGCAGCTTTTCCAGCAGCAATTACCTCTTCATGGTTAAGTTTTTCACCAGTCATACCAGCTGCTGCATTTGAGACGAGTGAGATACCTAGAACTTCGGCGCCGAGAGCATGAGCGGCAATTGCCTCAGGCACGGTCGACATTCCAACAAGGTCCGCACCCATAGTGCGCATCATTAAAATTTCTGCAGGAGTCTCATAGGTAGGGCCACGCCAATGAACATAAACACCCTCTTGCAGTGAGGAATCTTCGAACTTAACAATTTCACGAATGCGCTTGCTGTATAAATCTGTGAGATCAACGAATGTAGCACCTGAAAGTGGAGATGCCGCGGTTAGTGAGATATGGTCACGAATCAATACGGGTTCACCAACTTTGTACTTTGCATTTATTCCGCCACAAGCGTTGGTAAGAATCACAACATTGCACCCAGCCTTAACGGCAGTGCGAACTCCGTGAACAACAGGTTCCATTCCTTTGCCCTCATAGAGATGAGTACGCCCCAAGAAGACTAGTGCGCGAATGGTTTTATCACCGCTCTTGATTTCATAGGAGCGAACTTTGCCAGAATGTCCTTCAACGGCAGGAGCTGCAAATCCTGTGATCTCATGAGCATCGCATTCAAAAGTGGGAGTACCTAGAGCATCAACAGCAGTTACCCAACCCGATCCCATCACCAGCGCGACATCGTGGGATGCGACTCCGGTCCGCTTGGCTATCTCGCGCGCAGCTTCTGTTGCTGCAGCGAGTGGATCTGTGTAAAGCAGGTTATCTTCTCGAGAATCAGTTGAGGTCATGCCTGAATAATCTCACAGAGAACGGTTCCGCTCGAAACGCTCTCTCCAACAACAGCTTTCAATTCTCTGATTACTCCATCTTTATGGGCGTTAAGTGGCTGTTCCATCTTCATCGCCTCAAGAACGATTATGAGATCACCAGCTGCGACAGTATCGCCCTCTTTGACTGCAACTTTAACCACAGTGCCCTGCATTGGGCTTGAGAGGGCATCTCCGGTGGCACCAGCAGCTGAGGCAGCTTTGGCACGGTGGCGCTTAACAACTGGCTCCGGTGCATGGACGAGGATTTCAAATCGCTTTCCATTGACCTCTGCAATTAACTTCTCTGAGGCTGCACTCGTTTTGATATCAGCCACCACTGGCGCATACATCGGAATCTCATTGATAAATTCATTTTCGATATAACTTGTGTAGACATGAAAATCATCTGTGAATTTAGGATCACGAACTATCGCTCGATGAAATGGAAGTGCCGTTGCCAGCCCTTCGACACGAAATTCATCGAGAGCTCTGCGAGAACGCTCAATCGCTTCTTGACGCGTTGCTCCTGTGACAACCAGCTTGGCAAGGAGTGAATCAAAGTTTCCGCCAATCACATCACCATTTCTGAAGCCAGCATCAACGCGAACTCCTGGCCCAGTTGGAATCTCCCATTGGGTGATGCGACCTGGTGCCGGCAAGAAAGAACGACCGGGATCTTCGCCATTGATTCTAAATTCAATCGAGTGCCCACGAATAACTGGATCATCAAAACCAAGTGGTTCTCCCATAGCAATTCGAAATTGCTGGCGAACTAAATCAATGCCAGTTACTTCCTCAGAGACAGGGTGTTCTACCTGAAGTCGGGTATTGACCTCGAGAAAAGAGATTGTTCCATCGAGACCGATAAGAAACTCACACGTACCTGCACCAACGTAACCTGCCTCTTTCATAATTGCTTTAGAAGCGCGATAGAGCTCCGCATTCTGTTCATCGGATAAAAATGGAGCAGGTGCTTCTTCAACAAGTTTTTGATGGCGGCGCTGCAAAGAGCAATCGCGAGTTGAAATAACAACTGCGTGGCCAAAAGAATCAGCTAATACTTGTGTTTCTACGTGGCGAGGTTTATCCAAATAACGCTCGACAAAACATTCACCGCGTCCAAAACCTGCGATAGCTTCACGGACAGCAGATGCAAAGAGCTCTGGAATCTCTTCAATAGTGCGGGCAACTTTAAGACCGCGACCACCACCACCAAAGGCGGCTTTGATTGCAACAGGCAATCCATGTTCGCGCGCAAAGGCAATAATTTCTTCTGCATCCGAAACCGGGTCTTTAGTACCTGCAACTAATGGTGCACCAGCTGCTGATGCAATGCGGCGAGCTGAAACCTTATCTCCGAGAGCGCTAATGGCAGCAGGCGAGGGACCAATCCAAATCAACTTTGCATCAATGACCGCCTGTGCGAAGTCAGCATTTTCAGAGAGAAAACCGTAACCAGGGTGGATCGCATCTGCGCCAGAAACCTTGGCGAGAGCAATGATTTTTGGAATATTGAGATATGTATCTTTTGCTACAACTCCATCGAGAGAGAATGCAAAATCGGCACTTCTAGCATGTAATGCATCGCGATCCTCCTCTGAATAGATGGCGACAGATTCAAGACCATGATCTTTGCAAGCACGAATGACTCGAAGCGCGATCTCGCCACGATTAGCAATCAGGACTCTCTTCATTAGGCGCCCATCTTCTTAACTTGTGGCCAGGTATACCCAAGCTCTTTTATGGTGCGACGGAGAAATGGCATTGAAATTCCGACCACATTTGTATAGTCACCTTCAATGACAGGGATAAATGGAGAGCCAAAGCCATCGAGAGTAAATCCACCTGCAACCTTGAGCGGCTCACCCGATGCAACGTAATCTGCGATTTCTTCTTCATTCATTACATCGAAGGTTACTTTGGTTGTGATGCGATCAGCGATTTCAATACCTTTTTCCGTATCGATAATGCAATGTCCAGTATGGAGCCAGCCGGAGCGCCCACTGATCTTGCGGGCTCTTTCGATTGCAACAGCAGGAGTTTCAGGCTTTCCGAATGAGATGCCATCAACGTCAAATGTTGAATCGCAACCAATGATAATCGCAGGATAATCAATGATCTCGCGCACTGTGTGTGCCTTAGCAATTGCAAGTGCAATAACCATATCTGCAGGGCTCATAGATGTGAAAAAATCTGTCTCTTCATCAACGTGGCTGACAATGACTGTCGGGTTTAATCCCGCACCCTCCAGCAATCTGCGACGGGAAGTTGATTGCGAGGCTAGGACAATGCGAGGCATTACTCAAATCTCCTTGCCCCGAAAGTAATCTGATTTGGAAGCGGTTGTCGAAGTTGTGGCAAGCCAAAGACGCTTCTCTTAATCACTGGCTTAAGTTCTACCGCTTTGTGATTCTTAAGAACAGCTTGAAGCGCAATGACTTCTTCCTCTGTTGGGTTGCCGGATGCGATAGTAAATTTCATATTTAGAGTGGAATATTTCCGTGTTTGCGGGCAGGCAAGATGTCACGTTTGGTCTTAAGTGTTCTAAAGGCCTTTGTGATGTATTGCCTGGAATCCTCAGGTTCAATAACGCTATCGATGGTTCCACGTTCAGCTGCCAGATATGGATTTGAGAATTTTTCAGTGTAATCAGTGATGAGCTCTGCACGCTTGGCCTCTACATCATCACTGCCGGCGAGCTCTTTACGATAAAGAATATTGACCGCACCCTGGGCTCCCATTACTGCGATTTCAGCGGTTGGCCATGCGAAGTTGATATCGCTACCAAGATATTTAGATCCCATAACAATAAAGGCACCGCCGTAAGCCTTGCGAGTAATCAAAGTAACCAGAGGGACAGAAGCTTCAGCATAGGCATAGAGCAATTTTGCGCCACGACGGATAATTCCGTTCCACTCTTGTTCGATGCCTGGCATGAATCCGGGCACATCAACGAGAGTCAGAATTGGAATATTGAAAGCGTCGCAGAATCTCAAGAAACGAGCCGCTTTTTCTGATGAATTGATATCGAGAGTTCCGGCCAGCTGTGAAGGTTGGTTTGCAATGATTCCAATTGATTGACCCTCGATACGCGCAAATCCAACAACGATATTAGGAGCATAAAGAGAATGCACTTCTAGGAATTCAGCTTCATCGACTAGTGCTTGGATGAGCTTCTTCATATCGTAAGGCTGATTTGGGCTATCTGGAATCAACTCATTGAGGGCTGTATCGCTCGCCTTCTTATCGAGTGTTTGGGTAGGTGGCAGAACAGGAGAGCCATCCATGTTATTTGAAGGCAAGTATGAGAGAAGGGCTTTTACATAATCAATCGCATCCGCCTCTGAATCTGCCATGTAATGAGCATTACCAGATTTAGTGTTATGGGTTAGCGCTCCACCTAAATCTTCCATTCCGACATCTTCACCAGTAACTGTCTTGATGACATCAGGACCAGTAATAAACATATTCGAAGTTTCTTTCACCATCACAGTGAAATCTGTGAGAGCGGGGGAGTAAGCAGAACCACCAGCACAAGGACCAAGAATCAGTGAGATCTGTGGAATCACACCAGATGAGCGGGTATTAAGTCGGAAGATTTTTCCATAGCCATTGAGAGAGGCAACACCTTCTTGGATTCGTGCTCCACCAGAGTCATTGATTCCGATGAGCGGAATTCCAGATTTTAGAGCGAAGTCAGCAATCTTCACAATTTTATCTGCGTGAACCTCGCCGAGCGATCCACCAAAAACCGTAAAATCTTGAGAGTAGAGAGCGATAGGTCGTCCATCAACTGTTGCAGTACCAATCACAACTCCATCGCCATAAGGGCGGTTCTTCTCCATGCCGAAATTAGTAGCATGGTGGCGGGCAAATTCATCAATTTCAGTGAAAGAATCTGGGTCAACCAACATTTCGATGCGTTCGCGGGCCGTTTTCTTTCCCTTAGCGTGTTGTTTCTCAGCCGCGCGTGCGGAGCCTGCGGTAACTGCTTCATCTATCCGATCGCGGAGGTCATTTATTTTTCCTGAAGTAGTGTGCAGATTGTTGCTCATGTGCATAAGGTACTAGCCATGAGTACTGATGCGCCAAGAGCGCCACTAGATCGCAAACGCATATCCGATGAAATCTCTCAATACTGGCGAGTAAGCGTGGTTGATATCACCGGATCTACTCAAGATGACCTAATGCAACTCGTAAGTAGCAATCAAGCTCTTGCAAAGAGTGTAATCGCAAGTGAATACCAAAGTGCAGGTCGTGGTCGTCTTGATCGTAGTTTTGATGCAGCGTCGATGTCTGCACTTACTTTTTCAATGTATATCGAACCTAAAGTTGATAAAGCAGAGTGGTCATTTCTAACGTTGCTTGCTGCTTTGAGTGTAAGAGAAGCTCTTGCATCACTTGATAATTCATCTCGTGTTGCTGTGAAGTGGCCCAATGATTTGATGATTGGCGAAAAAAAGTGTGCAGGAATCATTGCTCAAGCGACTACTAAAGGTGTGATTATCGGTATTGGAATCAATGTTGGAATGAACGAATCAGAACTACCTGTACCGACCGCAACTTCACTCGCAATAGAAAATTTTTATGAATTAGATCGCAATATCATTCTGGCCACAATACTTAACCACTTTGAAATAAATCTTCAAATATGGGAGCTAGGCAAGAGTTTTATCGCAGAATACAAAGAGGCTTCTTCAACGATAGGCGCAGATGTTGAGGTTCTGCTTCCTGCTGGGGTATCCATTAAATCCAAAGCGGTAGGAGTCTCTGATGCAGGAGAACTCCTTCTGGAGAACGGAGAGGTCGTCACCGTTGGAGATGTGATTCATCTACGATAGGCCAGTGCCAAAGCCATTTCCTAAAGTCGGTGTTATTGGGGCAGGTCAACTTGCTCGCATGATGGTTGCTCCGGCGACAGCGCTCGGCATCGATCTTCTTCTTTTTGCTCAAGATGACAATGACTCAGGAGCCCAGGTTGCTCGCCATTTAGTTGGTGATTACACCAATCTCAGTGAAGTTCTAAACTTTGCCCAACAATGCGATGTCGTTACATTTGAACATGAGCTCGTCCCTCTCTCAATAATCAAAGGGTTGGAGTCGGCGGGTGTGAGGGTTTATCCGCCATCGCAAGCATTTATCTATTCGCAAGATAAAGCAGAGATGCGCAGAAAGTTAAGCAATTTTCCTGCTCCGGAATTCCAAATAGTCACAGCAGCATCCAGCGTTACAAGTTTTCCTATTATTGCAAAGGCAATTAGCGGTGGATATGACGGTCGTGGGGTATGGAAAGTACAGACATCATCCGAACTTGAAGAGATTCTCAAGGAATGTTCACCGCTTCTTATCGAAGAACTTATCGAATTTGATAGTGAGATCGCCGTCATGGTTGCCCGCTCACCACATGGTCAGGCAACTTCATGGGCACCGGTTGAGACGCTTCAAGAAGATGGTATTTGTGTCTTGACGATTACCCCGGCACAGAAAATTTCATCTGATGTTGCGCAACGCGCTCAACAGATGGCACTTGAGATTGCTCAAGCGGTAGGTGTTGTGGGAGTCATGGCTGTAGAAATGTTTGTTAAAGGTAATGATATTTATATCAATGAACTTGCAATGCGGCCCCATAACTCTGGTCATTGGTCTATTGAGGGGGCCGCGACTTCTCAATTCGAGCAACATCTTCGCGCAATCTTGGATCTGCCTTTAGGGAGCCCAGATATGAATCATGAATTCGCGGTCATGGGCAATGTGTTGGGAGGAGAGAAGACTGATATGTATCGTCCATATCTCCACCTCATGGCACGTAATCCCAGCTTGCATTTTCATCAATACAAAAAAGATGTGCGTCCTGGGCGCAAGATTGGCCATGTCACAGCATGTGGCAATGACCTTCTACACTTAATCCACGAGGTCGAGCATGCGCGCGACTATATGAGCGGAGTAATTGATGAGTAAAGATGTAGCAATCATCATGGGTTCTGATTCGGATTGGCCAGTAATGGAAGAAGCGGCCAAGGTGCTCGATACATTTGAGATTTCTTACTCTGCTGAAGTTGTATCAGCACATCGCATGCCCGAAGAAATGTTTGATTTTGCAAAGAGTGCAGCATCTAAGGGCTACAAAGTAATTATTGCTGGTGCCGGCGGAGCTGCACATCTGCCAGGAATGGTTGCATCTTTAACCACTCTTCCTGTTATTGGCGTGCCTATCTCCTTAAAGAATCTTGACGGAATGGATTCGCTACTTTCTATTGTGCAGATGCCTGCTGGCGTTCCGGTTGCGACAGTGAGTATCGATGGTGCAAAGAATGCTGGAATCCTAGCCGCACGAATAATCGGCTCTGCCGATGGCGCTGTGGCAAAGAAGGTAGAAGCTCAACTCGCCACAATTTCCGAAGAAGCCAAGGCAAAGGGCGCCCAGCTAAACGCTCGACGCAATAATAAAACTGGCTTCTAACTAATCTGTACGCCCCAAGGCATGCACGCGCCAGCCGGCATTTCGCCAGAGATTGCGATCAAGGGCGTTGCGACCATCGATAAGGAATTTCTGCTTCACTAATTGACCAATCACTGCTGGATCAAGCTCGCGATACTCTTTCCATTCAGTCAGGTGCAAGATTGCATCTGCACCTTTTACGGCATCGACAACCTTCTCTGCGAAATCAAGATTAGGAAAACGCTTGCGAGCGGGCTCAATTCCCTTAGGGTCATGAACGACAACTTGTGCACCTGCTGCCTGCAATTGTGCAGCGATATCAAGTGCGGGGGAATCGCGAACATCATCGCTATCTGGCTTAAATGTCGCACCAAGAACAGCAATCTTGTATTGCGTAAGGTCCTCAGAAAGATCTGCACGAACCACATCGATAACGCGTTGACGAGCACGTAGATTGATATTGTCGATCTCGCGTAAGAACTCAAGTGCTTGGTCTGCTCCCAGTTCTTGGGCGCGCGCCATAAATGCTCGAATATCTTTTGGTAAGCAGCCGCCACCAAATCCGATACCTGCTTGCAAGAAGCGGCTACCGATTCGTGGGTCATACCCAATAGCTTTCGCAAGGACGGTGACATCTCCGCCCGCTGCCTCACATACTTCAGCCATAGCGTTAATGAATGAAATCTTCGTTGCAAGGAAAGAATTAGCCGCGACCTTTACAAGTTCCGCCGTTGGTAAGTCTGCTCGAATCCAAGGAGTTCCTAGCGCGATGACTGGTTTGTAAACCTCTTTAAGAATTTCTTCTGCGCGATCATTTGCTACACCTACAACGAGGCGATTTGGAGTAAGGGTATCTTCAACTGCAAAACCCTCTCGCAGGAACTCAGGATTCCAAGCTAAATCTGCTTGAGGTGCGCTCTCTGCAAGAAGGGCGCGTAGCGCTTGGGCAGTGCCAACTGGAACTGTGGACTTTCCAACTACGAGTGCGCCATCCTTTAAGTGTGGTGCGATTGCGGCAACTGATGACTTTACATATGTTAGATCGGCTGCCAACCCATCTTTGCTTTGCGGGGTTCCAACACAGATGAAGTGAACATCGGCATCAGCCACTGCAGAAAAATCAGTTGTAAAGGAGAGTCGACCAGTCTTCATTTCATCAGCAAGAAGTGTGTCAAGGCCCGGCTCGTAGAAGGGGAGCACGCCCTTTGAGAGTAGAGCAACTTTCTCTGGGTCAGTATCAATACCTACTACTTCAAAGCCGAGTGAAGACATACATGCTGCGTGGGTCGCGCCAAGATAGCCACAACCAATTACCGATAGCTTTAAAGTCATGTGCGGGAGTCTATTGCAGAGGCTTATTTCTTAGTTGCGCAAGGATTGCTTGCCGCTGTCTGTGTCTTGAACTTATCAATAGTTGTAGGCGTAGGAGAGGCCTTTGGAGAGGCTGAGGCAGATGGATCAGCGGTGGGGAGCACAGTGTCGATGAGTGCAGCATCGTTCTTGATGCGATTCCATAACTCAGGCGCTAAAACTTCATCCCAGATAACAACCGAACCTACGGTTGGATGGCGTCCATTTGGATTGGAGAGCGGAACAGTCAAGGTGCGAACATTTCCAGAGGAGAGATTGCTTAACTGCTTGCCAAGTGCCAGGAGATCATTTTTGGTGACACCCTCATCCATCTTTACTGTTGAAATAGTTGCTTGATAGAAATTAGCAAGCTTGATTGGATTCAGCAAAGTGCCAGAGGATGTTGCTTTGCGAATAATCGCGCTTACAAATTGCTGTTGACGTTCCATTCTTCCAATATCACCACGACCATCAAAGTCTCGTGTTCGGACAAACTTCAGTGATTCAACTCCGTCTAGAAGATGGTATCCCGCAGACATTACAAGGTGGCTCTTTGGATCATCGATATCGACCTTTGAGCAAACTTTAATCCCGCCAAGTGCGTCAACTACACCCACAAAGCCAGCAAAGCTGACTTCGATGTAGTGATCAATCTTTAGCGAGGTTGCCATCTCAATAGTTTCAATCAAAAGGGGAGCGCCGCCAAAGGCAAAAGCTGCATTGAGTTTTCCGGGGCGAGCTGGAATCTGACTTTTTCCATCAACGCTGGTGTGCGCTGGAATGGTTACTAGAGTGTCACGTGGAAGTGAAACAATGAATGCTGCATCACGCGCTTTACTTATATGCACCAAAAGCATCGTGTCAGAGCGACCACCGGCTGCAACATCAACTCCACCAACTCGCAGTTCGCGGATTTGCGCTTTGGTAAGTCCTTCACGATTATCAGAGCCCACCACAAGATAATTGAGAGCAGAGTTAACCTTTTCGGGACGATTCTCTAAATCTCCGAAGACGCTTATTCGCGAAATTTGCCCGCTAATCTGCCCAAGGCCAACCCACGTCGCGGTAGCGAGAATTACCACACCAAGAGAAAGTGAGGTAATTATTCGAATCGCGCGACTAGATTTCACATCCGTAGGGTACTTGCACGATAGCGTTATGGGGTTATGACGACACAAAGAGATCGCGGATTGCATGATTCAGGGGGCCAGTTGCCCTTTGTCAGCGTGATTCTTCCCATATTAAATGAAGAGAATTATCTTGAAGGTTCTGTTCACTCGATACTCTCTCAGGATTATCTCGGTAAGTTTGAAGTAGTTCTCGCAGTAGCCCCATCGAAAGATAAGACTCGTGAAATTGCAGAGATAATCGCGCAAAACAACTCGCAAGTTACCGTTGTCGACAATCCATCAGGTCGCACCGCTGCCGGACTAAATGCAGCTCTGAAGAAATCACAAGGTTCAATAATTGTCCGCGTTGATGGCCATGCAGAAATTCCACGCACTTACATCACAGATGCTGTTGAAACTCTGCAGAAAACCGGTGCAGTAAATGTGGGTGGTGTCATGGCTGCCGAAGGTATTACGAAATTTGAAAAAGCAGTTGCCAAAGCGATGCGTAGTCCACTCGGAGTGGGTGCATCTCGATTTCATACGGGCGGAGCTTCAGGTCCGGTGGACACTGTCTATCTAGGGGTTTTTCAACGAGAAGCACTTCTTGCAGTCGGTGGATTTGATGAGAGATTTACGCGTGCGCAAGATTGGGAACTTAACTTTCGCCTGCGCAGTAACGGAGGCATTGTTTATTTCGATCCACGATTACAAGTTACCTATCGACCACGTCCAAACTTATTTGCTTTAGCAAAGCAATATTTTCAATATGGAACATGGCGCAGGGTGGTATCTCGTCGCCACAAGGGAACAATTAATCTTCGTTACTTAGCGCCACCAGTCGCTTTGCTTGGCTTTATTGGCTCGCTTTTACTTGGTCTGATTCACCCTCTCCTCTTTGTTCCGGCTGCTACATACCTTTTTGCAATTGTGATTGCTGCGACCACAATTGCAAGTTCTTTGGGGCAATATCTTCTTCTCTTATTAATCATCCCCACAATGCATTTTTCTTGGGGAGCTGGATTCATCACTTCACAGAAGAATCTCGTACCGATAGATCAATAAGAGAGGCCCTACTGCGGTAATCTTTCGCACATGAGCGAACCGCTGGCGACCTATCTGCCTTTTAAGGCGGGGCTCCCACCGATGGGGGCCTACTTGCGCTCACTAGTCAGGCGCAGAGCGTTTATCTCTGAGTTCGCGCGTTCAGAACTCCGCAATCAAAATTACGGTTCGGTCTTTGGCCAGCTTTGGCTTGTCATCAACCCACTCTTACTCTCTGGCGTTTATTTTCTCCTGATTTATGTGATCGGCGGTGATAGCGATAGCACTCGCTTTGCCCATCTCACCGCATCACTCTTCCTCTTTTATTTAGTAGCAAATAGCTTGACTGGTGGCGTCAAAGCAATCACCTCGGGCCAGCGCTTGATTCTTAACACTTCATTCCCACGCATCATGTTGCCCCTTTCTGCAGTTGTCATCGCATTCCTAAAGTTCTTGCCAACGCTAGTTGTAGCTTTTGTGATTCATGCTGTCGTTGGCCTGAGTTATTCGTGGCAGATGCTCTGGGCGATTCCAATTTTGTTGATTGCACTACTTCTCGCCACAGGCCTGGCAATTCTTTTCTCGTGCATCAATGTTTATTTCAGAGATATCTCTAGCATCTTGCCCTACCTGACGCGCAGCTTGTTGTATTTATCACCGATTCTCTATGAAGCATCAACAGTTGCAGATTCAATAAAGCAGTTTCAAATCGTCAATCCCATCTTCTACCTTCTTGATTCCTGGTCGAGAGTAATGGTTCATGCCCAAGCGCCTGAACTTTTCTCAGTTCTGCATGCACTGATCTTTGCATTCGTCATTTTTGGCATCGGAACATATTTCTTCTTATCGAGGGAGCGTGATTTCGCTGTCCGACTTTAAGCATGATCATCCCAAGGCCTCAATCGCGGTCTCTATAAAAGATTTGGGTCTGACTTACAAGACCTCGATTGATAAGAAGCCGACATTTAAGGCACGTATAAAGACGCTCGGTCGCGGTAAGAAACACACTCGTATTGTTCGTGCCGTCGATGGAATCAATCTTGATATTCATTACGGATCAGTCTTGGGTGTGATTGGTTCTAACGGTGCAGGAAAATCAACTTTGATGAGAGTAATTTCAGGAATCATTCCTCCGACAGAGGGGCGCGTTGATGTTTACGGCAGCGTCTCCACCTTGTTGGCTCTAGGCGTGGGTTTTAATCCATCGATGACCGGACGCGAAAACGTATATCTCGGCGGCCTTGCAGCAGGCATGACTGAGGCAGAGATAGATGAGAATTTTGAGGCGATAGCTGAATTTTCAGAGCTAGGCGAATCTATAGATGCGCCAATGCGCACTTACTCATCAGGCATGTTTGCGCGTTTAGCATTTTCAGTTGCTGCCATTGTTGAGCCAGACATTCTCATTATCGATGAGGCGCTGAGTACTGGTGATGCCAAATTTAAAGAGAAATCGCTTAATCGCGTCAAAGAACTTCGCTCTGCAGATCGTGCACTCATTTTAGTGAGTCATGCATTAGCGACAATCGAAGATGTTTGTAATGAGGTTGTCTGGATCAATAAAGGAAAAGTGATGGCTCGTGGCAACCCTGCTGAGATTATTGCTGAGTACCAGAAATTCATGAAAGTCAGAAAGAGTGCTTCCTCCGATGAGGATGTATAAAGTCCGAAGACGGGCAATCTTTTTTGTATTCTCACTCGCGGCGCCGTTGTTAATGACGCCTGCTTTTGGTTCTACAGCACCAGCTTTGTTTACATTTACAGGTTCTGGGTTTGGCCATGGAGTAGGCATGAGCCAAATTGGCGCGCGCGCAATGGCTGCAGCGGGCGAGAGCGCGACTTCAATTCTGAAGTATTACTTTAAAGATGTAGATGTTATTCCTGTAATTGATACTGCGACTATTCGCGTCAACATCGGCAACGCTCTTCGTGGCGCAATTTTTTCAACATCAACAAGTGGTAGTTCGCTTCGTTTGTACGCAGGTGACTTGCCAGCTTCGGACACCACTACTGCTCCGATCATGACGGTTGCAAATAAGAAGAAGCTAACAATTTCGATCTCGGTAGATAAGAAAGGTATTCAAGGGCTACCTGGTACACCTGCGGCTGCAACTCTGCGCTGGAGTGGAGGGTCTGCTCCGGTCGTTACGTTAACCGAATCCAACTCAACAAGTCGTTATCGTTACGGTCAGATTCAAATTAAGGTCATCAAAGGTGCAATTGAAATAACCAACTCTTTAGCTTTACGTGATGAGTACTTACTTGGAATAAGTGAAGTCCCATCGTCATGGCCTCCTGCGGTATTAGAAGCGCAGACCATTGCCGCCCGCAGTTATGCGCTCTCAAAGATGGGCACAATCAGGCCTGCCTGCGATTGCAATGTCTATGATCATATTGTTGATCAAAACTTCGTTGGGTTTTCAAAGGAAGCTGAGCCTCGATTCGGTCAGATTTGGCGCGCGGCTGTTTTGCGCACACTCGTTGATACTTCTACAGGGTTAGCCATCCTCAGTGGTGGCAAGCCAATTCAGGCCTATTACTTCTCATCATCAGGAGGAGCCACGCAATCAAGTGCCGATGCTTGGGGAGGATTTACTGCTTACACACATTCAGTGCCAGATACTGCAAGTGTTTTAACAGCGCTAAATCCACGCTATGCATCGTGGAGTGCAACCGCAACACAAGCTCTTGTATCGCGAGCGTTTGGTTTACCTGATGTTGCCTCGCTCGAAATTCTCTCTCGTAATTCCGCAGGGGCAGTAACTTGGATCAAGGGTGTCTCAACAAATGGAGTAACAATGGTTATTCGTGGTGACACTTTTAGAAGCCGAACAAAGATACCTTCGCCTTGGTTTACACCTGTGGCAAGTTAATTAAGATTATTTAATTTGCGTGAAGGAGCGCGTTTAATCCGCCCCAAGTGCCAGTACGCATAATTGCCTCTAGACCACCAGTGAGCGAATTACGTCTGAACAACAAATTGTTGGCACCCGAAAGAGAACCAGCCTTAACAACTTCGCCATCAGGTAAAGTGATTTTCGAGGCGGCTGTTATGTACGTTCCGGCTTCGATAACACAATTATCACCTAGCGAAATTCCAAGTCCTGAGTTAGCGCCAAGTAAGCACTTCTGGCCGATAGAGATAACTTCCTTGCCTCCACCGCTGAGTGTGCCCATGATTGATGCGCCACCACCAACATCGCTACCGTCACCGACGACCACACCTGCTGAAATTCTTCCTTCGACCATCGATGCACCAAGAGTTCCGGCATTGAAATTTACAAACCCTTCATGCATCACTGTTGTTCCAGATGAAAGGTAGGCACCTAAGCGAACTCGATCAGCATCGGCAATGCGCACTCCTGAAGGAACTACGTAATCAACCATGCGTGGGAATTTATCGACAGCAAAGACTGTGATGTTTCCGTGCTTAGCTTTTAACTTGGCACGAGTGAGTTCGAAGCCCTCAATAGCGCAAGGGCCATGTGAGGTCCAGACAACGTTTGAAAGTAGACCAAAAATTCCATCAAGTGATTGACCATGCGGTGCCACCAAGCGATGCGAAAGTAAATGAAGTCTGAGATATGCATCAATGGCATCCTTCGGCGCATTATCGAGATTAATCTCGAGTGAAACAACTTCACGAGTTACACCGCGATCTAAATCAGGTTTTGCAAGCTCGCGCAATGATTCATCGGGGGTCGAAGTCAGTGCTCCCATTGCTGGCGCAGGAAACCAAACATCTAATACTGAAGCACCAGAGAGAGTCGCAACGCCGTGACCATGTGCTAAACGTTCATGTGAAGTGTGACTATTCTGCGAAGTTGACATGGCATAAGGGTAACTCAACCCCTATCCTCAGCCGTATGCGTATCGCCGTTTACTGCTCATCTTCATCAAAAATCGATGAAAAATTTATAGATTTTGCCTTCAATCTAGGCGCTGCAATCGCCGACTCTGGTTTTGATTTGGTCTCAGGGGGCGGATACATCTCATCGATGGGTGCAATATCTAGAGGAGCGCGGAGCAAAGGCGGAAAGACAATTGGAATAATTCCACAACGTCTAGTCGATATTGAATTCGCCGATCATGATAACGATGAGTTAGTCGTTGTTGATTCAATGCGTAGCCGTAAGGGAAAAATTGAAGAACTTGCCGATGGTTTTATTGCGCTACCTGGTGGGCTTGGCACACTAGAGGAGCTGATTGAGATATGGGTTGGACGGTACTTAGGTTTCCATGGCAAACCTATTGTGATTCTTGATCCCGATGGAATCTACAGAAAACTACATGAGCTAGTAATCGAACTTGAGGATTCACACTTTGTTAAACCAGGCATGCGCGATCTAGTTCTATGGGCCACCACGATTGAAGAATCAATTGAATACATCAAATCTCATTATCAGGACAGTGATGAGTAATTCTCTCGCCTTAACTGTTGCTGTTCCGCTTTCACAGGAGCAGACGTGGCGAGCCATCATTGATTGGCGTGGGCAGAGCAAATGGATGTTGCAAACAACAGTCTGGGTAGATGGTGAGCAAGAGTCAGGGATTGGTACAAAGATTGCTGCCTTCACAGGACCGTTGCATCGCCTTTACCCTCGATTTAGAAAATTTGGGCTTTTAGATTTGATGGAAGTTACGGCTTGGCATCCACCAATTCGTTGTGAAGTCATTCATTACGGATCAATCCTTAAAGGAAGCGGCGTATTTGAGGTTGAGGCAGTCGATGATTCCCACTCGCTCTTTCATTGGTCTGAAGAGATACAGGCACCTCGAGCGGTATTTCTTCTCATACGACCCTTTATTCTTATCGGAGTCAAGATTTCTCTCGCTCGTTTTGTACGTCAACAGGAGTAATCTCTCTACCTATGAGCGCACCTCAGACTGTCAGAGAGCTAATTGCATCTCTGCCTGAAGAAGAGCGCATCATCCTTACCCTTCACTTTCTTGGCGGAAAATCATCGGATGAAATTGCCGATCTCCTGCGGGTTCCTCAGAAATCTGTCCGCGCACTCATCGAATCAGGTAAAGAGAGAATTACTCTCTTAATGGGCCTCTAACTCCCGCTCATTGAAGGCAAGCGAGCGCGATTTCCCCCTATTCACGATTTCCATAAGTAGGCTCATATACGAGATACTTAGCCCATGGCAGCGATGAAACCCCGCACAGGCGATGGCCCAATGGAAGTCACCAAGGAAGCTCGCTCCCTCGTGATGCGAATTCCACTTGAAGGCGGAGGTCGTCTCGTGGTGGAACTCAATCCACAAGAGGCGAACAATCTCAGCGCGGCACTTGAAGCAGCTGTAGCCCTTATCAAGAAGTAAGGCCACTTCACGATGCTCTCCTCGGTTGAGCCAAAGTTACCCGCAATTCTCGAAGGTGATCTTTTGGCATTGGGCTTTATCAAGAAAGAAGATGAGTCCTTTGCTTTTCTCGGCGCTCAATCGCTCATCTCTGAAATCGAAACTCTCTTTGAAATCAATCTTCTCGATGAACTTGCCTTCTTCTCACCAACCGGCAAGGCGGGTGAAATCTTTGAGATCCCTGTGATTCATGCAAGCACCACAATTGACCGTCTCTATCTAGTTGGAGCGGGAGATCAGAGCACCTCAGCATTTCGCACTTCAGGAGCAGCGCTCGGTCGAAAAGTTCGCGGAAAAGCCACTCATCTCATTTCCTTACTTACTACTGAGAAGAAAGAAAATGCAGTTGTAGTAGCAGCACATGCAACTTCAATGGCGATGGGCGCTTACTCATGGCAGCTTAAGAGCGGTACCCAGCCAGAACTTCCACATCTTTCTATTGCAAGCGATGATGCCACAACTTTAGCTAAAGCCAATTCAATTGCAGAAGGCGTATCACTGGCACGAGATCTCATTCACACACCTTCCAATATAAAAAATCCACTCTGGCTTGCTGAAGAGGCGAAAAAAGTAGCGGATGCAAAAGGCTTGGAAATCAAAATCTTATCTGGGCGCGATTTGTCGAAATTTGGGGGATTAGTTGCAGTAGGCGGTTCTTCTCCTACACCAGGCCCACGCTTTATTGAGCTCTCCTATATTCCTAAGAAGTTACAGAAATCTAAGAGCAAAGCTGCGACGGCGCTCCCACATATTGTCATAGTTGGAAAAGGAATCACCTTCGATACCGGAGGAGTTTCACTGAAAAGACCTTATGACACGATGGTAGGAATGAAGAGCGATATGGCTGGAGCAGCTGCAGTGCTCGCTACGATTTCAACGATCGCCGACCTTCAACCAAGTATTCGACTTACCGTTCTTATGATGTGCGCAGAGAACGCTCTTTCAGGAACCTCACAACGTCCATCAGATATTCTCACGCAATACAACGGCACCACTGTTGAGATAATCAATACGGATGCTGAAGGACGTTTAGTTCTTGCAGATGGCTTAGCTTATGCAGATAAGAATCTTGACCCCGATTATCTTCTCGATATAGCAACCCTCACTGGTGCAGCTACTTTGGGACTCGGGCGCCAATATGCAGCGATGTATACCCGTGATGAGAAATTGGCCCAACAACTCTCATTAGCTGGCGAAATTTCGGGCGAGCGAGTCTGGCACATGCCTCTGATTGATGATTATGCAGACTCCCTACTCAGCGATGTTGCTGATCTCAATCACACTGCTGAGAAAGGCGATGGCTCAGCTGGTTCAGTTACTGCGGCTCTCTATCTCGAGCATTTTGTTGGAGAGCGCCGATGGCTCCATCTTGATATCGCAGGGCCAGGGCGGAGCGAGAGTGATTCAGGGGAAAATCCCAAAGGTGGCACTGGTTTCGGGGTGCGCTTGCTCGTAAATTGGATAGTGTCTCTATCATGATAATCGATCCACATTCCTATGCCGAGAGCTTCATTAGCGAAGATGCATTTAAGAGCGTATCGAGAGCTCGCGGTGTTGAAATTGGTACTCGCGATGTAACTCCAGGAGCGGGCGCTTACCTATCATTCCTAGCACGCCTCTTGAAAGCGCAATCAGTTGTTGAGATCGGAACCGGCTCTGGTGTTGGTGCTCTCTGGGTACTCGATGGAATGCTTAACTCTGGCACGATTACATCGATTGATGATGAGATGGAGCATAGTTCAATTGCACGTCAATCTTTTTTGGAGGCTGATATTGCCCCGCAGAGATTTAGATTGATCACCAATCCTGTGATGGAAGTTGTGGCAAAACTTACTGATCGAGCCTATGACATGGTTATTTTTAGACACGAGCCAGAAGATTTGCCTTACGCAATCTCAGAGGCCTCACGCATCCTTCGCAGTGGTGGAGTCTTTGTTATTGATAATTTCTTTGGCGGAAGCAAAGTCAGTGATCCGGCGCAACGAGATCCAAAAACAGTTGCTCTTCGTGAAGCAGGTAAAGCGCTGAAGTTAGATAACGAAACATGGGCAACATCTCTGATACCCATCGGAGATGGATTATTACTTGCGACGAAGCTGTAGTTAAGAGTGAGTTTAAGAATGGAAGCGAAATATGAGTAATTACGGAGATGGATTCGGGCGAGGCGCAAATAGTCCTTGGTGGAATGCTCCTTCACACTCAACCAAAAAAGTTTCGCTGAGAGCTTCCATCACCATAACTCTTCTGGTTGGAATCATTGCAGGTGCATTTGGAGCAGCATCGAGTGGCTCTCTCTTTGGTTATTCGACAAAGCTCGTTTCTTCTAATTCAACGATTGAACGTGCTCCAGATTCTGTTGCAGGTATCGCAAAACGAGTCCTACCTTCCGTTGTTTCAATTGAAGCGAGGGGCTCAGATGGGGGCTCAACTGGTTCTGGTTTTGTCATAGCTAGCGATGGATATATTTTGACCAATAACCACGTGATTGCCGGAGCCGTCTCTAGCGGTGGAAAGATTGTTGTGCGACTACAAGATGGCCGGTCATTTGATGCTGATGTCATCGGTAGAGAAGCTTCCTATGATCTGGCAGTCTTGCGAATTAGTAATAAGCGACTTACCGCTCTTCAATTTGGAGATAGCGAGAAAGTTGCAGTTGGAGATTCTGTTCTCGCAATCGGTTCTCCACTCGGACTCTCAGGCACGGTAACTCTCGGAATCATCAGCGCAAAAGATCGAGCTGTAACTGCCGGTGAAAGTCAGGGTGATAATTCATTTATTAATGCCCTTCAGACCGATGCTGCGATTAATCCTGGTAATTCTGGGGGACCACTTGTTGATGCCACAGGAGCAGTTATCGGAGTTAACTCTGCAATTGCATCTCTCGGTTCTTCATTTGGTGGACCAACAGGTTCCATCGGCTTAGGTTTTGCTATTCCAATAAATCAGGCGCGCAAGACCGCCGAACAATTGATAAAGACAGGTAAAGCCACCTATCCAGTTATTGGCGTATCGGTTGATATGAGTTTTGCAGGATCGGGTGCACGTATCTCAGATCAGAGCGGGGCAATTCTTGCCGGTGGACCAGCTGCAAAGGCGGGACTAAAGGCCGGAGATGTGATCGTTGAATTCGACGGGCGCGATATCAACTCACCAGAGGAATTAATCGTTGCAGTCCGCTCAAAAGATGTGGGAGATGTTGTGAAGTTAACGTATCTTCGTAAGGGTCAGCGTGCGACGGTAATGCTCACCCTGACAGCAGGCAAGTAGAGCGGTAGAGTTGAGATATGTTCTTTGATTTCGGAGCGGGCGAGCTCATCGGCTTGGCTATTCTTGGAATGGTTCTAGTCGGTCCTGATAAGTTGCCTGGCTTGGCAGTTCAAGCAGCAAAGCTGATTAAAAAAGGGCGCACCCTTGCTACCAATGCCACCAACGAACTTAAAGAGAACCTCGGTCCAGGATTTGAAGATCTCAAGCCTGCAGATCTCAACCCAAAAACTTTTGTAAAGAAGCAGATTGATGCTGTAATGGATGATTCATCGTCAAAACCCAAGCGCCCTGAAAGCAAGATCGATCCCGATTTGTTATGAGCCTCAATGATGCAGTTCTGGAGGCGCTCTCCAAGGTTAATGATCCTGAGTTACATCGCTCGATAACCGAGCTAGGGATGGTTGAAGAAGTAAAAATCGAAGGTAGTTCGCTCAACCTAAAGATTCTTTTAACCATCTCAGGTTGTCCAATGCGTGATCGACTCACCAAAGATATTTCAGAGGCGGCGCTAACCGTCGAAGGAATCACAACTGTTGATATCGAGTTTGGTGTCATGAGTGAGGAGCAGCGAGCAAACATTAAGAAGCTGCTTCGCAATGGTCGCGAAAGTTTTATCTCTTTCGCTCAGAAAGATTCTCTCACTCGAGTAATCGGCATTGCTTCAGGTAAGGGCGGAGTTGGAAAATCTTCACTTACTGCCAATCTAGCGGTTGCTGCTGCGCAGAAGGGGTTGCGGGTCGGCATTCTCGATGCTGATGTTTACGGCCACTCAATTCCTCGATTGATGGGGCTAATGGGGCAACGTCCCACTGCAATTGATCAGATGTTTATTCCGCTTGAATCTTTTGGAGTCAAAGTTGTTTCCATGGAGATGTTTAAGCCAGAAAGGTCTGACCCAATCGCTTATCGAGGGCCTTTGTTGCACCGCGTCCTAGAACAACTTCTCTCTGATGCTTATTGGGGAGATCTCGACATTCTCTTTATTGACCTTCCTCCAGGAACCGGTGACTTAGCTATTTCACTCGGGCAACTGATTCCGACATCAGAGATTATTGTCGTCACCACACCACAAATTGCTGCAGCTGAAGTTGCAGAGCGCGCAGGACGCATTGCCCACCAAATCCATCAGCGGGTTATCGGGGTCATCGAGAACATGTCTGCAGCACCGTGTGCATCGTGTGGTGAAGCGATGGCTCTCTTTGGAAGCGGCGGGGGAGAAGAAACGGCGCGCAGACTCTCACTCTTAGTCGGTGGCGAAGTACCATTAATGGGAAAGATTCCATTTAATGCAGAGCTTCGCGAAGGTGGCGATCAAGGAACTCCAGTGATTGTCAGTGCTCCAACAAGTCCGAGTGCACTTGCGATTGCTGAAGTAATTGAAACCCTAGTGATTCGCCAAGATTCTTTACTTGGTGTCAGGCTTGGGCTTGCGTAACTCTTCGACAATCTCGTGAGATAAATCTTCAAGTTCGCTGCGGATAAAGTCGCGTGTTGAAACTTCGCCAAGTGCGATTCGCAAGCTGGCAAGTTCGCGTGTGAGATATTCAGTATCAGCCATGTTGCGATCTCCGCGAGCTCTATCTTCATTGAGTGCGACGCGATCTCGATCCGCTTGACGATTTTGTGCAAGCAAGATCAGAGGAGCAGCATAAGAAGCTTGTAGCGAGAGAATGAGTGTAAGGAAAATAAATGGGTAATCATCCCAACGCAGATTTATAGGTGCGAAAATATTCCAAAGTACCCATGAAAAAACAAAGACAGTCATATAAACAAGGAAACGAGCCGTTCCTAAGAAACGAGCGAATCGCTCGGAAAGGCGACCGAAAGCCTCAGAATCATAATTGCCACGAAGTGTGCGACGACTTTCGCGCGGAGTATCTAAACCATGGTTACGTGCCATCATTTAACCTCGCTTTCCTCTGATAGTTCACCCTCAAAACTGGTGTCTATATTTTCTAATGCTGCTGTTGTTGTTGCTGAGTCGCGGTGTGCATGGCGCCAGTTCTCAGGGAGCAAGTGGTCAAGGACGTCATCGACGGTAATTGCCCCTAAAAGGCGCTCATTTGCATCAATCACTGGGATTGAGAGCAAGTTATAGCTAGCTAAGTATGACGCAACCTCATGTAGAGATGCATCGGGATTAACGCCATGCGTACTTGAATCCACGATGGAACCGAGCAAAGTCGCAGGTGGTTCGCGGAGTAAGCGTTGATAATGAACAAGTCCAATAAATCGACCAGTAGGTGTCTCCAGTGGCTGACGACAGATAAATACTTGAGATGCTAAAGCTGGAGAGAGCTCACTCTTTCGCACTGCGGCGAGAGCATCAGCAACCGAGTAATCAGCTGACATAACAATCGGTTCAGTCGTCATCATTCCGCCGGCAGAATAATCTTCATATGTCATGAGACGAAGAACATCTTCAGCATCCTCTGGATCCATCAAATCAATGAGCTCTTGTGCGCGTTCCTCACCAATTTCACGTAAAAGGTCTGCCGCATCGTCAGGATCCATCTCTTCGAGAACATCAGCAGCTCTTTCACCTTCTAGTTCAGCCAAAAGCTCAACTCGCTCTTGTTCATCCATCTCTTCTATAACATCAGCGAGGCGCTCATCATCAAGTGCGCGAGCAACTTCGATGCGACGTTTAGGCGAGAGATCTTGAAGCACAGCAGCTAAATCGGCAGCTCGTAACGTGCTCAAGGTTGCAAGAAGATTAGTGGTGCCTTGGCTAGCTTCTTGAGATGCAAAACCAACGAGTTCATCCCAAGCAACTGTAGACGTAGCGCCTTTGCGTCGGATGCCGCGCCCTTTACGCATGATGTGAACTTTTGAAATCAACCAATCACCTGTTCGAGTGAGCTCCATGCCCATATCTTCAACAACAACTGATTCGCCGTTCTCAATTAATGTGATTGAGCGATCTAGTAAATCTCCTAAGACCAGAATTTCTCCAGTACGAGTTTCGAAACGTCGCATATTGAGAAGACCGGTGATTACAACTGCACCAGATTCAATCGAAGTTACTCGAGTGATTGGTACGAAGACGCGTCGACGCAGTGGTACTTCGACAACGAGACCAAGGATTCGAGGTGGTTGATTATTTGAACGCAGGGTCGCCACAGCATCGCGCACCTTGCCGACAGGGTCCCCATTAGGGTCGAAGACAGCTGTACCAGCAAGGCGAGCGAGGAAAACGCGATTCATTCCGTTGCTGCTCATATGGCTCCCCTCATTGGCTTCCCTTCAAGGGCTTCCCTTCAAGGGCTTCCCTTCATGGACCTAGGGTATCGGCTAGGTTTCATCCATGGCTCCCACTTCTACAGACATTACTGAGATGCCAGGGCGCTCAGATCTGATGAGAATGGGAATCGGAATTCTCGGAATCGGCTCATCAGGGCCACTGATTGCGCTGAGTGCTATGCCTATCCTCTCCCTAATTTTCTGGAGAAATCTTGGAGGCTCACTCTTTACCCTTCCTTTTGCTCTTCGCAATAAGGTCGATCGCGTCGGTGCACAATGGGCAGCTGCTGCAGGTGTACTTCTGGCACTTCACTTTATTGGTTTCTTTGCAGCGATGCGTATGACTTCAGTCGCAGCAGGCACTGCATTGGTGGCTCTTCAACCAATCTTTGCAAGCATCTTTGTTAAGGCAACCGGCGGTCATATTCCTCCTAAAGCATGGCTCGGAATGGCAGTAAGTTTTGCAGGTGTTCTTCTTATCTCGGGAATTGATTTTTCGATTGACCGACGTTCATTTATCGGTGATATCGCAGCAGTGATCTCTGCAGCATTGGCCGCTCTTTATATGATGTTCGGTTCAAAGGCGATGAAGACACTTGAAACTAGTACCTACACCACGATTTGTTATGGAATGTGTGCACTTACGGCTCTACCGATTGCAATTATTTCTGGCAGCCAATTGCTTGATTTCCCAGCCCGTGAATGGTGGATTCTCCTAGGACTTATTGGTGGAGCACAGATTCTTGGACACACAATGTTTAACTCAGCACTAAAGCGAGTATCACCAGCAGTGGTTTCTCTGATTGTTTTCTTTGAAGTTCCCGTCGCCGCGATTCTGGCAGGAATCTTTGAGATTGGTAAACAACCGTCAGGATTAATCATCCCTGGAATAATTCTTATTCTGGCAGGATGCACCATGGTGGTATTACGTACCCGTCCGGCACGAGAGATGGTTAGAGCAGAGGTTCTTGAATGATTGATTTACATACTCACACAACATGTAGTGACGGAACCGATTCTCCACTTATGCTTGTTAAGAAAGCAGCTTCTGCCGGAATCACCGTTTTAGGATTAGCAGATCACGACTCGACTTCAGGTTGGGATGAAGCAACTAACGCGCTTCATTCAGATATGCAATTAGTGCTTGGCTCGGAAGTTTCGTGTCTGACAGAAGAAGGCATTGCTGTACATATGTTGGGCTTACTTTTTGATGGCAAAGATGAAGAAATGCAGCGATTGCTCGCTGACTCACGTGATACTCGTATTCCACGGATGCGAAAAATGATTGAAAACTTACAGGGCGCCGGTTATGACATCACTCTCGAGGATGTTCAGAGCTCAACGCCAGAAGGTGCCACAGTTGGTAGGCCTCACCTTGCAGATGCCCTCGTTAAAAAGAAGATCGTTAAGAGTCGCGACGAGGCCTTCACGGATTTGCTCAACAATGATTCACCTTTCTATGTCACTCATCTCTCACCAACTCCAGAAGATGCGATTCGAGCGATTAGAAAAGCTGGGGGAGTAGCCGTTATTGCACATCCATTTGCCTCACGCCGTGGTCAGATTATTGATGAGTCTACTTTTCAATCGCTTGTTACAGCAGGTCTTAACGGTATTGAGGTTTATCACCGTGACCACAGTGAAGAAGAACGCAATCAATTGATTGCAGTCGCGCGTTCATTGGACCTGGTGATAACAGGTTCAAGTGATTATCACGGAACCGGAAAACTCAATCAACTTGGCGAAAATACGACCGATAGGCAAGAATGGGAACGACTAGAATCAATGGCAAATGAGAGAAGAGTTGTGCAACGATGGATGAAGTAACCGCCCTTACCTTTGCGGTGCAGGCATTTGTGACACTGTTGGTTATTTTTGATCCTCCAGGAGCTACTCCAGTATTTCTCTCATTAGTTTCAAATAAGAGTCAGCGCGAACGCACCCGTTTAGCTTGGTTAGCAGCTGGAGTCTCACTTCTTGTAATCGCATCATTTGCTTTATTTGGTCGATTTATTTTGGAATACATGCACGTCTCAATCGAAGCACTCCAAGCAGCTGGCGGATTGCTCTTGCTCTATGTCTCACTTCAACTTTTAACCGGAACAGTGCATGAGATGGAGAGTAAGGGAACGAATGTTGGCATGGTTCCTTTGGGTACACCATTGCTCGCCGGCCCTGGTGCAATTGTTGCAACGATGATCTTCGTAGAACAAGCAGATTCTGCGGCTCGTATGGGCGGACTAGCTCTTGCCATAATTGCAGTTCACTTAGTAATTGGTTTGGTTTTAATGACATCTACAACGATTCTAAAAGTTATCAAGGAGTCCGGAGTAAACCTCTTAGCTCGAATTGCTGGTTTATTGCTTGCAGCGATTGCGGTTCAGATGCTCGCAAATGCAATCAAGATTTTGGCGAGCTAACTTACGACTCAGAAACTCGCTTAGTGCGAGTTCGTACACGTGTACTAGCCTCACGAGGAGCCTTCTTTAATGGCTCACTCTTACGTACTGGCTCACTCTTACGTACTGGTCGATCACGCTTTGGTTCAGATTCGACCTTAGCCGCTGCAACCATTCGCCCAGAAGCATCGGTCGGAATATCAAGAGCTTCAAAGAAGTGAGCTGAAGAAGAGTATGTCTCTAGCGGCTCTGGCAGACCGAGTTCAAGTGTTGTATCAATCATCTTCCAGCGTGCGAGTTCATCCCAATCGACGAAAGTAACTGCGATTCCATCGGCGCCGGCGCGAGCAGTACGACCGATACGGTGGACATATGCCTTCTCATCCTCAGGGCATTGAAAGTTAATGACGTGCGTGATTCCGTCTACATCGATACCGCGAGCTGCTACATCTGTAGCAATCAGCACATCACGCTTTCCTGATTTAAAGTCATTAAGAGCTTTTTCACGTGCACTCTGTCCTAGATCTCCGTGAATTGAAGATGCGCGGAAACCGCGCTCCATTAGATCATCAGCAGTCTTTTGAGCAGTGCGCTTAGTGCGACAGAAAACAATTGTTGGACCTCGCCCGTTTGCTTGAAGAATTCTTGCCAACATCTCGATTTTATCCATAGCGTGCGCGCGGAATACATGTTGTTTGATGCGAGCAACTACGCGACCCTCATCTTGTGAATCTTGGGTGCGGATATGAATCGGTTGATTCATAAACTTGCGAGCGAGAGCGATGATGTCACCAGGCATTGTTGCTGAGAAGAGCATCGTCTGCTGACGTGCTGGGGTAGATGAGAAAATCTTCTCGACATCTGGAAGGAATCCAAGATCAAGCATTTCGTCCGCTTCATCAAGAACGACTCGCGTCACCTTTGCAAGCTTGAGTTTTCCTTGGCGATAAAGATCGAGCAAACGTCCCGGAGTTCCGATAACAATTTCTACACCTGATTCGAGCGCCTCAATCTGTGGTTCAAATGCACGTCCACCATAGACAGCGAGTGAGCGGATTCCACGGTTATGAGAGAGTTCTTCAATATCTTTAGCGACCTGAACGCAGAGCTCACGCGTTGGAACAACAATGAGTGCTTGTGGAGCGCCTTTTGCTTCGAGTGAATCCCACTCGGGATCAGAAGGTGAAATCACTCTCTCGATAACGGGAATTCCAAAGGCGAGAGTTTTTCCGGTTCCGGTCTTAGCTTGACCGATTACATCACCATCAGCGAGTGCGATGGGTAGAACCATCTCTTGGATTGCAAATGGCGCCACGAACCCGTGAAGATGTAGAGCGTCAATCGTCTCCTTGCGAAGAGGAAGCTCGGCGAAGGAGAGACTCACTTAGAGAGCGCCGAAGCCAACGCGACGTTCGACTGGCTCACCGATTTCGATATAGCCAATCTTCGCTGCGGGAACAAGAATTTCGTGACCACGAATGTCGGTCAGGCTCAACGGTGTGTTGGCTGCGAGCGCTGCAGTAACCGCGCTCTTAATCTCGGCAGGGGATGAGGGGCACTCAAAGGAGAGTTCGCTCGTGACATCTGTTACGGCGATGCGAACCTGTGAAGACTTTTCATTTTTCTTAGTGCTCATGAGGAGATTCTATTCGTTAAAGCTCAGTGCGGGGAAATCCAGAGATGCCACGCCACATAAGGTTCTCGACTAGATCCATGGCTTGTTGACGTGTGAGCTTGCTATCGCGCTCTAGCCAGTGACGTGCTGTCACTTGGGCATATCCAATCAGGCCGACCCCAAGCATCATCGCCGCCTCTTTAGGAAGTCCTGTGTCATTAGAGATTACACCACTAACGGCTGCTGCACAGTCATAAGTCATGCGGCTTAATCTTTCGTGAACTTGCGGTTCAACACTCATATCGCTCTCAAAGAGAAGTCGGAAAGCTTCACCTTCATTTTCAATAAAAGTAAAGTAAGCAACGATTGTGGCGTGCACTCGCTGCGCATTATCTGGTGTTGATGAAATTGCTTTTTGAATTTCATAGACAAGTGAATCGATATGCAAATCAAGGACTGCTAAGTAGAGATCTAACTTAGATGGAAAATGCTGGTAGAGAACTGGCTTACTTACACCTGCACGGTCAGCAATCTCATCCATTGCAGCGGAGTGATAACCGGCGGCGGTAAAGACTTCGAGCGCGGCTGTTAAAAGAATTGCTCGCCTCTCATCACGGGGGAGTCTGGCTTTATCGCCCTTTAACTGCGAACTAGCGACGTGCGAACCATTTGCATCTGTTGTACTCATTGCACCTATCGTACCGACTCATCAGCAGGTGAGTAAAGTGGCGAGCGCTCGCGCATTACGGCAGAATCATCACATGAAGACTCCTCCACTCGTTTCCCCCGGTGCGCCTCTGACCGTTGATGAAGTTCGACGTTATAGCCGTCACCTCATCATCCCTGATGTTGCAATGGCAGGACAGCAACGAATGATGAATGCCAAAGTTCTCTGTGTTGGCGCAGGTGGACTCGGCTCTCCAGCACTTATGTATCTTGCTGCTGCCGGAATCGGAACTCTTGGAATAGTTGAGTTCGATACTGTCGATGAATCTAATTTGCAACGACAGATCATCCACGGTCAATCAGATATTGGAAAGAGTAAAGCCGAGAGTGCTCGCGAAAAAATTGCTGAGATTAATCCGTATGTCAAGGTTGTTACTCACGAAACCCGCCTTGATAATTCCAATGTTCTTGAAACTTTTGCACAGTACGACATCATCGTTGATGGAACAGATAACTTTGCTACCCGCTACCTAGTCAATGACGCATGCGTGCTTCTCAAGAAACCATATGTATGGGGTTCCATCTATCGCTTTGATGGACAAGCAAGCGTTTTCTGGGCCGAATACGGACCTTGCTATCGATGCCTCTATCCAGAACCACCACCTCCCGGAATGGTGCCAAGTTGCGCCGAAGGTGGAGTCCTAGGTGTTCTCTGTGCGACTATCGGTTCAATTCAAACAACTGAGGCAATAAAAGTTCTCACCGGAGTGGGTGAGCCCCTTATTGGTTCATTGATGATTTACGACGCTCTCGAAATGAGTTTTCGCAAGGTAAAGATTCGCAAGGATCCAAATTGCCCAATCTGCAGTGATAATCCTCGCCAGAAAGAGCTACTTCCAGATTACGAAGCTTTCTGTGGTGTTCTCTCAGAAGCTGCTCAAGAGGCAAGCACCGGTTCGACAATTACTGTTCAAGAGTTAAAGTCGAAGATTGATGGTGCCGAAAATTTCTATCTGATTGACGTTCGTGAGCCAAGTGAGTTTGAGATTGTTCGAATTCCTGGTTCGCATCTGATTCCTAAGCAAGGATTTATCGACGGAAGCGCACTTGCCGATTTGCCACAGAATAAGCCGATCATCCTGCACTGCAAGAGTGGAGTTCGTTCTGCTGAATGTCTAGCAATCTTGAAGAACGCTGGATTTGCAGATGCATCTCACGTAAGTGGCGGTGTGATTGCTTGGGCTAAGCAAATCGATACCTCGCTTCCGGTTTACTAGAGACCAACCGGATATGCAGAGCACCTATAAGGGTTATCGCGCCTTACTCGTTCATGCTCATCCCGATGATGAGACGATCAATAACGGCGCGACAATGGCGATGTATTCAGCCCTTGGTGCCGATGTCACTTTGGTGACCTGCACTCGCGGCGAAGAAGGCGAAGTATTGGTTGAAGAACACGCACATAAGGCAGCTTCGAACGATGATTTACTTGGCGAACATCGCGTTCTTGAACTTGCAGATGCGATGAAAGAGCTTGGCATTAAAGATTTTCGATTCCTTGGTGAGCCTTCTACTCAGTATCGCGATAGCGGCATGATTGGTACCGAGCCAAATGAACGTCCTGATTGTTTCTGGAAGGCAGATTTCGACACTGCCACAAATCAATTAGTTAAAGTGATTGATGAAGTGAAGCCACATGTCCTAATTACCTACGATGAGTTTGGTGGTTATGGACATCCCGATCACATTCAGGCTCATCGCATCGCTATGGCTGCGAGTGAAAAGAGTGAGTGGCAGATTTCAAAAATCTACTGGAACGTTATGCCCCGTTCGGTTATTCAAGAGGGCATCGATAAAATGAAAGAATTAGGCTCAGATTTCTTTGGAGCCGAGAGCGCAGATGATTTGCCATTTGCAAAAGATGATTCTTTCGTAACAACTCTTATCGACGGAAACTCCTATGTAGAACAGAAAATGGCAGCGATGCGCGCTCATGCCACACAAATTGCTGTTGATGGCCCATTTTTCGCGCTTTCCAACAATCTAGGTTTACAAGTGTGGGGCCACGAGTACTACACCTTAGTACGTGGAGAGAAAAGCGAACCTTTTGATAACAACGGGCGAGAGAGTGATCTCTTCGCTGGCATCACTCTATAAATGCAAATACTTATAGCGCTCTTCTTCGGATTAAGTTCTGGAACCGCATCAATCTTGTTGCATCAGAGCTTGCCACCGCTAGGACTTATTCTTGGTCTCACACTTTCATTCTTTTCTATTTGGTATGTAGGGCGCTACACGGGTAAACGAATATATAAAGTGATTGCATCTTTTGCCTGGCTTGCAGTTGTGTTACGAGCCGGAACATTTGGAGTAGGCCGAGAGCTTCTGATTCAAGGTGATTCAGTAGGCGCTGCACTCATGGTTCTAGGGTTGCTGGTGCTGGCTTTGGCTATCTACCGCCGCGTCTAGCTCTTACCATCCTGGACTTTGTGACCTAACTTCAGTAACTCATCTCGAAGTCGATCACTCTCACCCCAATTACTGTTTGCCCGGGCAGCTGTTCGCAAATCAATCAAATCTTGAATCTCTCTTGAAATCTCAATAACTTTCGGAGCTCGCATTAGATCAAGTCCAAGGACTTGATCTGCATAGAGAAAAATTGCTCTTTTATCTAGTGCGCCCAAGGTGGGGTCTTTTTCGATCGCACGAAGTCTTATTAGAACTTTTGGCGTATCAAGATCATTCATGAAATGAGAATGAATCTCTTCGTCGACCTTCATCTCGAGGGCTGAACCCCAAGATTGTATTTGAGAGCGCCATCGTTCCAAAGTCATGCCAGCCGCCTTCAAGGAATCCCACGTCAGGTTCATCTGCGAGCGATAGCGATTTTCGAGAAGTACTAATCGAAGTGCCAACGGGTCAAGGCCGGCAGCGATGATTTCTTCTACAAGTACGACATTTCCGGCACTCTTTGACATCTTTCGGCCCTCAAAGAGGAGATGCTCACCATGAAGCCAATGTGCCACCACATCTTTCTTTGCTATTGAATTTGTCTGAGCACGTTCATTCTCGTGGTGCGGAAACCTCAAATCGATTCCGCCGACATGGATATCTACCTGATCTCCCAGTAGCTGAAGTGACATCGCTGTGCATTCGATATGCCAGCCAGGAAAACCAACGCCCCAGGGTGATTCCCAGACTAATTCTGTTCGCTTGGCAGAGACTTTCCATAACGCCCAGTCCGCATGAAAGCGTTTACTGCCATCATCTTCAAACTCGAAGCGATGACCGGGTTTGAGCGAATCTAATTTGTTGCCGCTGATGAATCCGTAGCCAGGGAAACTCTCGGCACTAAAGTAAACATTCTTATCAGCCCCGACATAAGCGTTACCACTGTCTATGAGATTTTTAATCGCTGTAATTATCTCATCCATTTTTTCGCTCGCACGAGGATAGAAATTTGCGGGCGTTATGTTGAGTGCGGCTAGGTCGCGGTGAAATCTTTCTTCGTACCTGCGCGCTATCTCAATTGGCGAAAGCGATTGAATTTTCGCTTCCTGCAGAACTTTGTCTCCCTCAGCATCTGCTGCAAAATTATCGTTCATATGTCCTACATCGGTAATGTTCTGTACCGTGATTACGCTCTGTCCGGTCAGGGCAAGAGTTCGCGTAATTAAATCTGTGAGCAAGAATGTGCGCATATTTCCAACATGCGCATCGCGATAAACGGTGGGACCGCAAGAATAAATTCGGACAACATCGCTAGAGATGTCTCGGAGTTGGCGGGATGCACTTTCGTAAAGTTGGAGCGTTATTTCTTGTAGGTCACGTTGCTGGTCGCGGCGATTAAAGACTGGGACGATTCGAAAGAAAGCGATATCACTAGGTGAGAATGTGGCGACCGAACCATCGCGCTTAATCAGCTCATTCTCGCTCTGCAGAACTCCGAGAAGATCCCTCATTGAATCACCCTCGCGAAGGCGGATGCTGACGCGTTTGCCGATTGCGCCAGCCAACTCACCAGTAAAGTCCATAGCTCAACCTTATTGGGGTGCTCTTATTCGTGCATAGCTAGCGTTGCAGGGTTAGAATTCGGCCAGGCGGCGCAGGCAGGCGTCCGAACGCTATTCGAAGGAGACCTCTCATGACTTATGTAATTGCTCAGCCTTGTGTAGATGTGAAAGATAAGTCATGTCGCGAAGAGTGCCCTGTCGATTGTATTTATGAAGGTTCTCGCATGCTTTATATCCAACCTGATGAGTGCGTTGATTGTGGCGCTTGCGAACCCGTCTGCCCGGTTGAAGCAATTTATTATGAAGATGATGTCCCAGGGCAGTGGCAGGAGTACAAGAAAGTTAATACTGAGTTTTTCATCGAGCTTGGCTCTCCTGGTGGGGCATCTAAGGTGGGCGAGACAAATACCGACCACCCAGATGTGAGCGCACTTGGCCCACAAACTTCCTGATTTTCCATGGGATGCGCTTGCTCCATATGGTGCAGTCGCAAAAGAACATCATGCAGGAATAATCGATCTATCAGTCGGTACTCCAGTAGACCCCACTCCAGAATTTATTCAGAACGCACTTCGTGAATCAGCTAACTCACCTAGCTACCCACTGACAGTCGGCACCCCAGAGTTACGATCTGCAATCACCGAATGGTCGAAGAAGAATCTTGGCGCTACTGGAGATTTTGCAGTACTGCCAATAATCGGCTCAAAAGAGTTTGTCGCTTGGTTGCCAACCTTTTTAACATCAAAGAAGGTTCTCTACCCAGAAGTTGCTTATCCGACTTATTTAGTGGGAGCCCTTCTTGCAAAAGCAGAAGCAATAACGGTTGATGTTGATGCGACTTCTTGGCCTAATGCGGATGTTGCCTGGGTTAATTCGCCATCAAACCCAACTGGCCGCGTGCACAGCGAAGATGAATATCGAGTTGCTATCGATTGGGCCCGCAGAAATAACGCAGTAGTTGTATCTGATGAGTGTTACCTTGAATTTGGGAGAAGTAAAACCCCCACTTCAATATTGCAATTTACTGACGGGGATAACCAAAATATTCTGGCAGTGCACTCGCTCTCAAAGCGTTCAAATCTCGCCGGATATCGCGCTGCATTTGTAGTGGGCGATCCAAAGCTCATTGCCCAGATTCTTGAGGTCCGCAAACATGCGGGCATGATGGTTCCGTTGCCAGTACAGAAAGCAATGATTGCGGCTCTGGCAGATTCTGATCATGTCATCGAACAGCGCAACCGATATAACGCCCGTAAAGAAATTCTGATCCCTGCTCTTAATTCGGCAGGTTTCAACGTTGATTTCTCAGATGCAGGTCTTTATTTATGGGCTACACGTAATGAGGATTGCTGGGAATCTGTCGCTTCATTGGCAAAACTCGGAATTCTGGCAACGCCCGGAATTTTCTATGGTGAAAAAGGTGCGCGACATATTCGTATTGCGATGACAGCTACAGATCAGCAAATTAACGACGCTGCTTCGCGAATTATTGAGGCAGTAAAGGCGAATGCGGTATAGCTATGGCTGTCGGAATTCTGCTGGTAGGTGGTTTTGGAACTCGGCTTATGCCGCTGACTTCCGAGACTCCAAAACCTATGTTGCCGGTTGCTGGTATCCCTGTGACCGAACATCAAATTCTTGCAGCGAAGGCGGCCGGTGTTCATACGCTGGTGCTCGCGACTTCATACCTTGCAGAAGTATTTACTCCCTACTTTGGCGATGGCTCTCGTTGGGGAATAAAGATTCTCTATGCAGTCGAGAAAGAACCTCTCGGCACTGGTGGGGCAATTCGCAATGCATCGTTACTTTTAGATGTGAAAGCACTTGGAGATGAACCGATTGTGGTTTTTAATGGTGATGTCCTCAGTCGCCACTCGATTGCGCAGCAAATTCAATTTCATCAGAGTAAGAGTGCCGATGTAACTATCCATTTAATTGATGTAGATGATGCCAGGGCATTCGGATGCGTCCCGACCGATTCGCAAGGCCGCGTCACTGCATTTTTGGAGAAGATGGATAATCCTGTTACTCAATCAATTAATGCAGGTTGCTATATCTTCCATCCGCGTGTTCTGAGCGAGATTCCAGAAGGCCAAGTTGTCAGCATTGAACGTGAAACATTTCCAAAGCTCGTCCAAAGCGATCGAGCAATCTACGGATATAAGGAGCAGGCTTATTGGCTCGATGTCGGAACACCCACCGCACTCTTTAAGGGCTCACGTGATTTGATTGATGGGCAGTACCAAGCAATGGCTGGATCTCAGATAGATTCCAGCGCTCGAATCACAGGCAAGAGCTCTCTTGGTGCAGGCGTTATCGTTGGGGCCGATTGCATAATCGATGATTGCATTATTGGCGATGATGTGACGATTGGAAATGGCGCCAATTTAAGTCATTGTTTTATTGCTCATGGAAGCGTTATCGCACCTGCAACAATTTTAGAAAATTTTTATCTCTCCCCGCGTAAAAGTGAGCCAATTCCCACTTAATTGTCGATATTTACCCTCATTATCTGGTTTTTCTTGTGCTGCTAGCGGGGAGCGGGGTTGACTAAAAGGGATTACATGAGTGTAATTCGGTATGTAGCAAGGGGTGCTTCGTTGGAAGCGCCCGTAATGACTTGAGGAGATTCGACGTATGCCGATCCGCCCAGAGGGATTTTCAACTGGCAAGCCATCAGCCCCCACTGCTGGACCAACTATTCAACTCGCCAATGGCGAAAATATGGAGCTTTCATGGCAGGAGCGCTCACTCTGCGCTCAGACTGATCCAGAAGCATTCTTTCCTGAGAAAGGTGGCTCTACTCGCGAAGCGAAGCGCGTCTGCCTTTCCTGCGATGTTCGCCAAGAGTGCCTTGAATACGCGCTCGCTCACGATGAGCGATTTGGTATCTGGGGCGGCCTTTCAGAGCGTGAACGCCGTCGCTTAAAGCGTCGCGCTTAAAGAGCTCTTACTCGAACGCGATTACAAAATCGTAGAGAGTAAAAATTGTAAAGGTGCTCAATATGGCAATTAACAGAATCAGCGCTCTCTTGGTTGTACACGATGGAGCCATGTGGTTGCCTGAAGTTGTTGCATCAATTGCTTCACAAACTTTGCCTGCAGATTCAATTCTTGCAATCGATACGGGTTCAATCGACTCATCTGCAAAACTCCTTAAGGGTGCAAAGATTCCAACAGTTACCCTCGATCGGACAACATCTTTTGCAGAGGCAATTAATTACGGGTTATCACAACTTCCTGCACCCATTAACGGTGTCGACGAATGGCTCTGGATTCTGCATGATGATTGCTCTTTAGATTCTCGCGCCCTAGAAGAATTAATCAACGGTGTATCTGAACGGCCTAACATCGCGATGGTTGGTCCAAAACTTCTTGGATGGCACGATCGAACTCACCTTCTTGAAGCCGGCATAAGTATCGCGACCAATGGATCGCGTTGGACCGGTCTTGAACCACACGAATACGATCAAGGTCAACATGATGGTATTCATGAAGTCCTTGCAGTAAGTACTGCAGGTGCACTGATTCGACGAGAAGTTTTTGAAGAGCTTGGTGGATTCGATACAAACCTAGAACTCTTTAGAGATGATGTTGATTTTGGCTGGCGCATTCATACCGCCGGCCACTCCGCCCTAGTAGTTACCTCAGCTATTGGGTATCACGCACAAGCCGCGGCGACAGAGCGGAGAGAGATTGATATCGCAGGAGCGCCCCTTCATCGTCCTCTACTTCTTGATCGGCGAAATGCTGCGTATGTACTGCTAGCCAATTCATCATGGTGGAAGCTGCCGTTACTCGCAATTCAATTGTTAAGTGGGGCGCTCATCAGATCTGTAGCGTTTCTTTTTGCCAAGCTACCGGGATATGCGAGCGATGAAATTCTGGCGATTGCTTCATTGTTGATTCATCCCGGTGAGTTGTTAGCTGCCCGAAAGAAACGACGAAGTCAGAGATTAGTTTCATCAAGTATCGTCTCGCGATTTATTCCATCGCGCTGGGATCAACTTCGTACTGGCACTAGCCGCGTCTTCGAAAGAATTCGTGAACTTATATTGCCTGAAGATAGCAATAATGATTTCAGCGTAATGAGTGATTTAGAAATTTTGGAAGAGGATGAAGAAATTCTTCAGCCGTTAGCAAGAAAATCATGGCGATCTCTCTTTTTCAAGCCACTTGTTTTTGCATTCACTTTTTTGACGATTCTCGTTATTGTTTGGATGCGCTATCGATTTGGCACAATCTCAGGTGGCGCACTTGCAATTTCTCAAGATGGCGCCTCAGAGCTTTGGAGATTCTACGTTGAGAGTTGGCACTCAGTTGGTATGGGAAGTGGAATCGAAGCCCCATCATGGATCTTTCTTTTAGCACTTTTATCAACCGCAACTTTTGGAAATGTCGCATTGGCTATTGGCTTGATTTTCTTTGCTGCGCCTTTCTTGGCGTTATGGAGTGCCCATTCATATCTGAAAGGATTAACATCAAATTCGGTTCTTTCGGCAGCAATGGCTTTTCTCTATGCGCTTTCCCCAGTAATGATTGCCTCAATAAATGGAGGACGCCTTGGGGTTCTAGTTTTGATTGTTCTTCTTCCATTGTTATTGAGAATCTGGGGAAGCTGGGATCACATCGAAGAGCGATCCCTGCGCAGTATTTTCACAGTTATTCTTTTTCTCTGGGTGATTCTGGCATTTAATCCTTCACTTTTTATTCCGCTTGCAATCTTTACAGTTGTTTATATTGCTAAGGATTACATTTACTTTGCCAAGAATCCGAGAGACCCAATGTTTATAGCTCGCGCTCTGCGACGCTTGTTACTTATTCTGACTCCATTACTCATGCTAGCCCCGAGTTCGTTGGAGTTTTTCATTAATCCCAGCCAGCTCCTCATTGATATCGGAATTCCGCAAGATGGCGGCGGTGCCAATCTTGCGCTACTGGCAAACCCTGGAGGACTCGGTTCACTTCCGTGGTGGGCAATTAGTCCTATCTCGCTTTTATTGCTTGTGACATATTTTTCAATCTCGAAGGCCCGTAAGTATTCTGCTTTGGGTATCTCTTTTCTGCTCTTAGGAACTTTGCTCGCTGCAATTCGAGTTACAGGAAATGGATCATCTGCAACACAACAGTTCTTTAGCGGAGCATTTATTACCATCGCCAGCCTTCTTGCTGTCATTGCTGCAACGATTGCATTTGATGGTGTGAAGGCTCGCTTGGAGAATACTCGCCTCAGCTATCAACACTTTATTGTCGCGTCGGTTCTATTGATTTCGCTCTCTTATTGCGTTACATCTTCGCTCTGGATTTTTACAGCAAGTGCCAACTCTCCTTTAAAACACAGTTCTGAAGTGGTGCTACCGGCTTATCTCACTGTTGAAGAGGATGCAAAAACACTCGTCATTCGCCCTCTTACCAATAATGGACACACATCATTGGCATACGCAATTTCTCGTGGGGAAGGGATGAAATTAGGTGAGGCAGATATAGCCACCACTTTGAGTGAATCACTTACCGCTGCGGTTGAAGGCCTCATTGATAACACTGGCGTTACAAGCAGCAAGGTTTTTGCTGCACATGGCGTTAAGTATGTATTTGTAAAGAAGAATGCTAATAAAGAGCTTATCCAAATAATTGACGGTCTTGGCGGATTCAGTCGTGCTTCATCAACACAAGAAGGAACAGTCTGGAAGGTAAATGAACCAACTGGACGATTCCTCTTTACTGATTTTGCTGGCAAGGTGACTGTTTTGGATTCTGCGCTAGGAACTGTAAATG
>Ga0079301_1000101_pt1 | contig 42702 bp, 31 predicted proteins | sample Wag4_2014_7_11_3_FD_74797 | JGI IMG/M metagenome (GOLD analysis project Ga0079301, IMG submission 74797) | Fresh water mixed with fracking chemicals microbial communities from Ohio, USA - Utica-2 Time Series FC 2014_7_11 | ecosystem: Engineered > Industrial production > Chemical products > Input... | reverse complement strand
CAATCTGCCCTAATCCCGACATACGGGGTACAATGCGCGACCTTATCTGTTGGTCTGTCTTGTCCCCATGTCGGATTCTTCCCCTCCTCAAAGTCTGGCTTTATATCGCCGCCTGCTTGGTTATCTCAAAGACTACTGGAAAATTTTCCTGCTTTCGCTTGTTGCCATGTCAGTGGCGGCCAGCACCGAACCTTTATTTGCCCGTTTGATGAAACCACTGATTGACGGAGGGTTTGTCGAGCGTGACCCACAAGCCATGTTATGGACGCCGTTGGCGATTGTCGGATTGTTCTTATTGCGTGGTGTGGCGAGTTATATCAATGACACCACGACGACTTATCTGGCAGGGCATTTAGTGATGCGGCTGCGGGCGGAGATGTTTAGCAAATTGATGAGCCTGCCGGTCAGTTTCTACGATGACAACGCCTCAGGGCGGGTCATTTCGCGGGTGACCAATGATGTCAACCAAGTGACCGATGCCGGCTTTAACGTCATCACGGTGGTGGTCAAAGATGGCGTGACGATCTTTGGTTTGCTGATTTTACTGTTTTGGACCGATTGGCAACTAACCCTCATTTGTTTAGTGATGATTCCGGTGGTGGCGGTGAGTTTGCGCTTGGTCAGTAAACGCTTGCGGCAATTAACACGGCAAAACCAGCGGCAAATTGGTGAAATGACCCAAGTGCTGGGTGAGGTGGTCGACTGTCAGCGGGTGGTGAAAGTATATGGGGGACAGGCCCATGAAACCCAACGCTTTATGCGTGCGGCAGAAGGGTTGCGGCAAAACCAGATCAAGCAAACTTCGATTGGCTCGATGAACACGGGTATCACCCAGTTGGTGGTCTCAATCGCCTTGGCGGTGATTATCTACTTTGCCAGTGTGCGCGCCCAAAGCGGCAACTTTACCGCCGGCGACTTTATGAGTTTCTTGGCAGCCATGATTATGTTGTTCGCCCCCATTAAACGGATCACTGGGGTGAATCAGTCATTGCAACGCGGCTTGGCGGCGGCTGAAAGCGTCTTTCACTTCTTGGACATTGAGCCTGAACCAGATACAGGTCAGACACAACTTGAACGGGCACGGGGTGAAATTCAGTTTGCCGAGGTCAGCTTTGCCTATCCCAACAGCGAACGTAGCGCATTACAACAGATTGATTTAACCATCGCTGCCGGAGAAACGGTGGCGTTGGTTGGGAGTTCCGGCAGTGGTAAAACCACGTTGGTGAATCTGCTGCCGCGTTTTTATGCACCAAGCCAAGGGCACATTTTGTTAGATGGCCTTGCGTTGGATACCCTGACCTTAGCGAGTCTGCGCCAACAAATCGCCCTCGTTAGCCAAGACATTGCTTTGTTTAACGATACGGTGGCGGCGAATATCGCCTATGGCTGTGTGGTACCTCCGTCACCAGAACAATTGCGCGCTGCTGCGAAAGCTGCCAATGCCCTCGAATTTATTGAAGCCATGCCACAGGGGTTTGACACTTTAATTGGTGAAAAAGGCGTGCGCTTATCCGGTGGCCAGCGCCAGCGGTTGGCAATTGCCCGTGCCATCTTGAAAGATGCGCCAATCCTGTTGCTTGATGAAGCAACCAGTGCACTCGATACCCAGTCAGAACGTTTAGTGCAAGCGGCATTAGATAATCTGATGCAACAACGCACCACGCTGGTGGTGGCTCACCGTTTATCCACCATTGAAAACGCAGATCGGATTGTGGTGATGCACCAAGGGCGGATTGCGGAAATGGGAAGCCACGCCGAACTGTTAGCCCGTGGTGGGATGTATGCCACGCTACATCGCTTGCAATTTAAGGAGCCCGTCCATGACTAAAACAACATGGACCATTTTGCACACGGAATGGTCAGACGGTTGGGGCGGACAAGAACGGCGTATTGTGTCCGAGATGGCAGGGATGGCGGCGCGTGGCCATCGTATGATCTTGGCGACACGCGCACAGGCGCAGATTGTTGCCCATGCACAAGCCGTAGGGGTCGAGGTGGTGACGCTTCCCTTTCAAGGGAAATTTGAACTGGCTACTATTCGGCCTTTGATGGCCTTGATTCGGCAACAACAGGTTGATGTTGTGAATACCCACAGTGGTAAAGATAGCTGGTCGGGAGGCTTGGCGGCGTGGCGGGCTGGGTGTTGTTTGGTGCGTACTCGTCATCTCAACATTCCCTTGCGGCGGAGCTGGCACAATTTTATCCACCGCTTACCTGCTGCCATCGTGACTTGCGGCGATACCATGCGCCAACAGCTGATGAGCAATGGTTTTCCGCCGGCACAATTGGTCAATATTCCGACAGGGATTGACTTCACTGCTTTCCAACCACGCCGTGCCCGTGCTGACGTGCGGGCAGCTTTGGGGGTGAGTGACGCTGCGCCAGTTGTGTTGATGACGGGGGTGATCCGCGCAGTCAAGCGACACGAAATTGCCCTGCGTGCTTTTGCCCAAGTGCTGGCACGTTATCCTCAGGCCATGTTGTTATTAGCGGGCGACGGCCCGATGCGCCGTGATATGGAGGCGTTGGTACAACAACTTGGCTTGGGACAACAGGTGCGTTTCTTAGGCCATCGTGAAGATGTACCCGATTTGATGGCGGCGGCAGATTATGCGCTATTGACGTCGCGTTCCGAAGGGGTGCCGCAAGCCGTTACCCAAGGGTTGGGTCTTGCCCTGCCAACGGTCGCCACAGCGGTGGGTGGGGTGCCTGAACTGATCCAACATGAACGCACTGGTTTGTTGGCGACGCCGGAAGATGAAAATGCCGTGGCAGAACAGCTGTTGCGTTTGTTAGCTGACCCTGCTTGGGCGCGTGAGATTGGCCGTGCCGGCCAACAGCATGTGTTACAAGAATTTAGCCTAACGGCGATGTTAGATAAAACCGAAGCCTTATACGCGCGCTTATTGGCGCAGAGGAAATCACGATGAGTGCAAAAGCGCTACCCGTGTTGATGTATCACCATGTCAGCCCCGAGCCGGGGTTGGTCACGATTTCGCCGCAACATTTTCGGGCCCAAATGCACGCCGTGGCGCGTGCTGGTTATCGCACTGTCACCGCCCAACAGCTGCAACAATTTTTAGCCGGTGGCAAGCTACCAGCCAAGTCGGTGCTGATTACTTTCGATGATGGCTATTTAGATAATTGGGTTTATGCCCATCCGGTACTCAAAGAAACCGGCTTGTCTGCCACACTGTTCACGATTACGGGTTGGATTGGCGATGGCCCAATGCGCCCTTATGCTGGTCAGCAAGCCGATCTTCCTATCACACCTTCCCATAAGGTGTGTATGAATGCAGTGCGTGAACAACGTCATGATGATGTGATGATGCGCTGGAGCGAAATTGAAGCGGCACAACGAGCAGGAACGTTTGAGTTTCATAGCCATACCCACACGCACACTCGCTGGGATAAATTATTTCCGGTGGTGGCCGAGCGGCGGCAGCGTTTAGCCGAAGATTTGGCCTTATCGCGTGAAACACTGAATGCCCGTTTGGGGTATGTCTCACGTCATCTGTGTTGGCCACAGGGATATTTTGATACCGACTATATTGCCGAAGCACAAGCCGCTGGTTTTGATCATCTTTATACCACCCAACCCGGTACTGTATTGCCGCAGGGTGATTCACTGCGTTTACCCAGAATCGTGACCAAAGATAAACCGGCACGCTGGTTATTAAACCGTTTATGGCTTTATCGTTCGCCAACCTTGAGCCGTTTATATAGCCAACGTAAAAGGGTATCTGTCTAATGCGTTGGCGTGAGCAATGGCTCTATCACTGGTTACGGTGGCGAGCACGGCATGATGTTGCAACGCCTCCCATCGCAGAATTGGGAACAACCGCAGTGGGGCGTATCTTGGTGTTGTCAAACACAGCGATTGGCGACACCTTGATGTCTTTGCCAGCCCTGCACAGCCTACGCCAAGCGTATCCACAGGCGGAAATCTGCTTGTTGGTCAATCCGCCTTACCAAACCTTGTTCTCGGTGTTAGCGCCTTCGCTAGTCAATCAAGTGGCGGCGTATGACGGGCGCTGGCGCGATTTTCGTCGTCAAGTCCGACAATGGCAGGCATGGCGCCCCGATCTGGTGGCAATTTTGCACAGCAATGAACCGCAGGCCACACCCTTGGCGTATCTGTCTGGTGCCCGCTGGCGCTTTAAATTGCCGAATACCAGTCGTTTCCGTTTTTTACTGTCCAACCGCGAGCCGGTATTAGATTGGGATGCCTTTGATCATGGCATCCAACAGCGGTTGGCCGTGGCGCAGTTAGCCGGTGGGGTACCGGTGGCGGCGCGGATGGATTTACCGTTACATCCAGACAGTGCCGCTGCTGTTGATGCGCTATTACAACAATACAGGTTGCCTTCAACCGCAACGCTCATTGGTTTTCAGCCGGGCGCTTCGACAACCAGCCGCCGGTGGCCAATTTCACGGCATATTGCAGTGGCCAAAGCGTTGTTACAACAACGGCCAGAGGTGTGGATTGCGATTACTGGATCCCCTACAGAACGCGGCTTGGCCGAGGCGATTGTGGCTGGGGTAGCGGATGCGCGGGTGTTTTCTACCGCAGGTGCGTTGTCCCTGCAACATCTACCGACTTTGGTGCAGCGGATGAAGGTGCTGTTAACCCCCGACACCGGCATTATGCATCTTGCTGTTGCTGTTGGAACGCCGGTGGTGGCGCTGTTTGCTGTATCAGATTGGCGGCGCAGTGGGCCTTATCAAGATTTAGCAAAACATCAGGTCATTCAAAAATGGCGCACCTGTCAGCCCTGTTTATCCAAGCGTTGTCCTCATCCTGAGCCGATGTGTATGGATTTGATTGCAGAACAGGAGGTGTTGCAGGCCTTACACCAAGCGCTACAACCTTCGTTGGAGCGCGGTTGATGGCAGCAGCAACACATAAAATTCTTGTGCTCGACACAGGGAAGGAATGGGGGGGCGGTACCAACAGTCTGTTAGAACTGCTTAAACGTCTCGATCGCTCACGTTTTGCCCTGCAGGCCTTGTTCTATCACAACTATCGCCAAGGGCAGGGCGACACCATCCAACAGGTGTTACAACAATGGCAAGTGCCTTGCACCATTTTGCCGCCGCTTTCACAACCGCTGTGGGCGAAATTGGGCAAAGAAATCAGCCGTGGTTTGTTAACGCCCTTCAAAACGCAGCGGCAACACGCGGTGGCCGCGATTGAAAACCGCTGGCGTATCCAACCCCGCGCGCAACAGATTGCGACCCAACTCCGGCAAGGGGGCTTTGCTGCCCTTTATATGAACAATCAGCCAGAGTCTAATTTAGAAGGCTATTTTGCTGCTCGTCTGGCAGGTTGTGCCGTCATTCAACATTGTCGAACACGCCCGATGCTGTCTCCTGCCGCGATTCATGCGGCGAATCATGCTGATGCGATAATTGCAGTTTCGCCCAGTGTGGCAACCCATCTACAGCAATGCGGGGTGCAGGATGTCCCGATGCATGTGGTGATGAACGGGATTGATGTGCAACAGATTCCCCCCGCCTATCAAACAGCGCGCACAGCATTGGGTTTACCACGGGATTTGCCTCTCACGGTGACGGTGGCGTCGCTGCTGCCACGAAAAGGGGTGGCAGAGCTAATTCAGGCCTTAGCACTTGTCCCAGAGATGGTGCTGGCGGTGGTTGGCGATGGTCCACAGAAATCGGAGCTACAGCTGCTAGCAAAACGCAGCGGTGTTGCGGAGCGGGTGTTATGGGTCGGTTTTTCAGCAACCCCATTGCAGTGGATGGCGGCGGCTGACATCGTTGCCTTAGCCAGTGCCAGTGAAGGATTACCACGGGTGTTACTCGAAGCCATGTTATGTGCCCGTCCAGTCTTAGCATCGGCGGTCAGTGGTTCGCGTGATGTTGTTGTAGAAGGTGAAACGGGTTTGTTATTTCCTTATCAAGATACCACGGCACTGGCACACGCATGGCAACGCTTGGCAGAGGATTACCGCTTGCGTCAACAACTTGGCCAAGCTGGCGCGGTGCGCGTACGCCAACAATTTTCAATTGAACAATACGTGCAAGGGGTAGAGCAGGTGTTCGATTCGGTGTTGGGACAAACAACATGATGTATTTGCTTTTGGCTTGGTTGTGGTGGCCACTGTGTCAGTGGTGGACACGCCGCCGCTGCGCCGCCGCTCCACAAAAGATTTTGCTGCTGCAAACTGCCAAAATTGGCGATATGGTCTGTACTCTGCCGTTAATCGCTGCCTTGGCTGAAGCGGGAAAAAACATCACGGTTTGGCACGCCGCGATGAATACGCCGTTATTACAACATGATCCTCGTATTCAACAGCGACAAATACGAGCAACCGCTGATTGGCAAGGTTGGCGCGGTAAATGGAAAATGGTGCGCGCTTTGCGACAACAGCAGTTTGATGCGGTGATTTTAGTCAGCCCGAATTTACCGTGGTTGGTGATCAGTGTGTGGGCCATGATTCCTTGGCGGTTGGCGGTCACACCCGACCGGCCAAGTCGTTCTATGCGTTGGGCGAGTGGTTTGCTTACCCATCGTTTGACGCATCAGATTGGTGCCTTGATTTTAGATGAGTGGGCTCAGCTATTGCGTGTGATAGGGTGTCAGGTACAGCCACAACAGCGGTTGCTTTATCCCGCGCCAAATGCGCGGTCTCTTTTGCCTTCGGCGTTGCAGTTACCCCCCTATATCCCTCATATTGCCTTGGGTATCAGTGCGGCCAATAAATTAAAAGAACTCGGTGCGCCCTTTTTATTACAATTAATTCCTGCCTTACAGCAGCAATATCACGCCAATATCGTCTTAATTGGCAGCGCAGCAGATCAGCCATTGGCACAACAGTTATTACAACAACTGCCTTCACCCGCTGGTGTGATTGATAGCACGGGCGCGGTGGGTTTAGATGTGCTTCCCGCCTTGTTACAACAATGTCGTGTTTATATCGGGGTGGATTCGGGGATCACTTACTTAGCTGATGCGTTGGCAGTGCCGGTGGTGTCGATAGTGGGGCCAACTGATCCTCGTGAACAACGTCCATTAGGGGCTCAGGCATGTTTTGTCATTGAACGGCCACCTTGTTATCCCTGCGCTTTTGTCCATCATACCCCCCATCATTGTCATACTGGCGGCCTTGCCTGTATTCGCCAAGTCACAGTAGAAAAGGTGATTGCAACTGTTAGCGAGGCGTGGGCATGATCCGCAATAGATTGCCAAGTCTATTGGCATTTGGTCTGCTCGCTTTACTGTTGGTGTGGTTTCTTCCCCATACCAGTGGTCTACGTTACGGACTTGTTGTCTTGCTGTTAGCGGGGGCGATTGCTGTGCCGGGGGTGAAATATACCCTCCGTCGCCTGTGGTATTTTCCGCCAGTCTGGGGACTTGTGTTGCTATCTATGTGGTTATTGCTGCAGCTATTTTGGGCGTGGTATCCCCTTGAAACACTTGAAGAACTCAAAGGGCAATGGCTAAAAGGTGGGGTGATTTTATTGACTGGTGCGGCAGTTGCCGCCGCGTTGCAGCAGCGGGGGGCACAGGGCTTTCCTGCCCTACGCCGTCTCAGTGAGGCTTTGACACTGATCATGCTGCTACAACTTGCCGACTATGCGCGACTGTGGTGGACGCAAGGGATTTTACCGCGTGATGCTGTGGGGCTATTTGGCTTCAAAACCGAGTTATCGTATCTCGCCAACTTATTATTTGCCATGTGTTTGGCCGAGGGTTTTTCCCGATTATGTCAGCTGCGCTCGGTGTTGCCGGTGTCACGATTACAATTGGTGATTTCAACCTTGGCCGCCATCACTTTATTGGTAGTTGCCGGTGCCCGCAACGGCATGATTGGCATGGCGTTGTTGTTACTTTCAACCGCTATTTTGGCGTTGTTTGTCTTGCCCCCAGCGATTCGGCAACGGGTCAAGTTTTGGCCGTTGTTGGTGGTTTTGGCGGTGCCGTTGATTGGTTTCTTATCATGGAAACTGGACCCTCGTTGGCAGCGTTTGGCTGAAACACTGCCTTATGCTGTCAATTCTGCCGCACATCCCAGTTGGCTAGACAGTGAGCGTTATCCTTGGCCCCGCTTATCTGACGGCGATCTTGTCGAAATTTCTGCTTATGAACGGGTGGCTTTTCTGACCGAAGGCTTGCGCTTAAGCTGGCAATATCCGGAAGGGATTGGTTTCACCCGCAAAGCATTTTCTCATGCCGTTGAAGCCAAATTTGGCCTGCCATCACGCCATGCCCACAGTGGTATGGTGGAATGGTTGTTGGCGATGGGATGGCTTGGCTTTGCTTTATGGTGTGCTGTGCTGCTGTGGTTAATCCAGCGTGGTTTTCACTTGTTATTGCGCCGTGGCAGTGGTTTGGGATTGTTATTAGTCTGTGTGGTCAGTGGCTTTGCCAGCCGCATGTTGATTGAAAATATCACCCGTGATTTAACGTTTGAATGGTTTATGTTGCAGCTCGGTATTTTGTGGATTTGCGTGCTGCATGAAGAACAAAAGACCTCTTTTTAGTGATTTGGTGTTTAGGAATACAAAATAATGGTGACCATTCCGCGTAAAGTATCAGTGATCGGTTTAGGATATGTTGGCTTGCCTGTGGCAGTGGCTTTTGGTCGCCATGCTCCGGTGATTGGTTTTGATATCAATGTGTTGCGATTAGAAGAACTGACCGCTGGTTATGACCGGACGGGTGAAGTGACGGCAACCGACCTAGCCGCAGCTGATGTGACATATACCAATGATTATGAAGTATTAGCACAAGCCGATTTTCATATTGTGGCTGTTCCCACCCCAGTAGATGATGCTCACCAACCCGATTTGACGCCAGTTGAAAAAGCTTCTGAGTCAGTCGCACGCGCCTTAAAACGTGGTGATATTGTGGTCTATGAATCCACCGTTTATCCCGGTGTCACAGAAGAAATTTGTGTGCCGATTTTAGAGCGCTTATCTGGCTTACGCTGTGGGGAAGACTTTACCGTTGGCTATAGCCCAGAGCGGATTAACCCCGGTGATAAAGAACACACTTTTACCAAAATCCGTAAAGTTGTTTCGGGGCAAGATGCTGCAACCTTAGAGGTGGTTGCTGCGGTGTATGGTGCGGTGGTGGAAGCTGGCGTGTTCAAAGCCAGCAGTATTAAAGTGGCTGAGGCAGCGAAAGTCATTGAAAACACGCAGCGTGATTTGAATATCGCCTTGATGAATGAACTGGCCCTGCTGTTTGAAAAAATGGGGATTGATACCCTCGATGTGCTGCAAGCCGCTGGGACAAAATGGAATTTTCTGCCATTTAAGCCCGGTCTGGTTGGGGGGCATTGCATTGGTGTTGACCCTTACTATCTGACCTACAAAGCAGAACAACTCGGTTATAGCCCACAAGTGATTTTAGCTGGCCGCCGGATTAACGATGGCATGGGGCGTTTTATTGCCCAGCGTACGATTAAAGAGATGATTCACGCTGGCGTGAACATTTTGGGCAGTCAAGTCACGGTGTTAGGTTTGACCTTTAAAGAAAATTGTCCTGATTTGCGTAATTCACGAGTGATTGATGTGATTCAGGAGTTGCGTGAATTTGGGATTGAAGTGCAAGTCTGCGACCCACAAGCGGATGTGGCAGAGGCATTAGAAGAATACGGCATCTCGTTGGTACCGTTTGTTGAATTGAAACCAGCCGATGCGGTGATCGTCACCGTTGCACACCAACAATTCACCTCGCTGAGTATTGCGGATTATCAAAGCTTATTGCGTAGCTCACCGCCGGTGTTAATTGATGTAAAAGGCGTGGTAAATCGTGATGCCGCCCTGAGGGCAGGTATGCGTTTTTGGCGTTTATAAGCGTTTTGCCCTGCTCGTTACGCAGTGAATATGTCATCATTACCGATTCGCGCAACAGGGTGAATCGGTATGACTGCTTTCCAACAATTACAACAACAGCTACAACAACATCCTCGCCATTGGTTAGTGACCGGATGTGCGGGGTTTATTGGTAGCAATCTTTTAGAAGCCTTACTGCGGCTAGGGCAGCGTGTCACAGGGCTCGATAATTTCTCCACTGGCTATCAAACCAACCTCGATGAGGTGCGTACGCTAGTTGGCGAAGCCGCATGGACCAATTTTCATTTCATCGAAGGCGATATCCGCCATCCTGAAACCTGCCAACAAGCCGTCACAGGCGTGGACTACATCCTGCATCAAGCGGCATTAGGCAGTGTGCCGCGTTCATTGGCCGACCCTTGGAACAGCCACGACAGCAACGTCAATGGCTTTTTGCAGTTGTTAATTGCCGCCCGCGATGCGGGAGTCAAACGCTTTGTCTATGCTGCCTCCAGTTCAACGTATGGCGATCATCCCGCCTTACCAAAAATAGAAGACCGTATCGGTAAACCCTTATCGCCCTACGCCGTGACCAAATATATTGGTGAACTCTACGCCGATGTTTTTGCGCGCAGCTATGGTGTTTCCTGCGCTGGATTGCGTTATTTCAATGTTTTTGGCCCTCGCCAAAATCCACTCGGCGCGTATGCGGCAGTGATGCCACAGTGGTTTGGTGCCTTGTTAAAACATGAACCGGTCTATATCAACGGGGATGGGCACACCAGCCGCGATTTTTGTTTTATCGCGAATGCCATTCAGGCCAATCTCTTAGCGGCTACTGCCCCCTTAGCGCAAAACCATGAAGTGTTTAATGTTGCTGTGGGTGAACGCACCGATTTAAACCAACTTTATCGTTGGATTCGTGATGCTGTTGCTGTTGCCGATCCTTCTGTGCAGGAAATTGAACCGATCTATCGCGATTTCCGCGCGGGTGATGTGCAACATTCTCTGGCCGATATTTCAAAAGCCAATCAATTGTTAGGCTATCAACCGACCCACCGCGTCCCCGATGGCCTCGCTGTCGCCGCACCGTGGTACATCCAATATTGGCGCGATCAGCGTTAGGCAAAAGCAATGGAAAAAATACTGATTATCCGGCGCGATAATATCGGCGACTTAATTTTAACCACCCCTTTATTGACCGCCTTACGCCAACGCTGGCCACAAGCACGGCTGGATGCTTTAGTGAATAGCTATAACGCGCCTGTCTTGGCACGTCATCCTGCACTGAACCATGTCTATTGTTATACCAAAGGCAAACACCGCCTAGCTGGGCAATCGTTATGGGGTGCGTATTGGGGCAAGGTGCAATTATTGTGGCAGCTACGGCAAGTCGGTTACGATGCCGTTGTGTTGGCACAATCGGGCTATGCCGGCCGTGCCCTTGGATTGGCGCACTGGATTGCCCCCGGTAAAACCCTTGGTTTTGCCGGTGCACAACCTGATCGCCGGTTGAACACTGCCCTTCCCGTCCCGACCGAGCCTTGCCATCACGTCGAAGCGTTATGGCCTTTGGCGCAGGCGTTAGGCGTGACCACGCCGCCGGATAAAACCACCCTCTACCCCGATCCTGCTTTAGTCACGGCATATCAAAAAACCTTATTCACTGGTTATGACGCCCAACGGCCGGTTGTTGGGGTACACATCAGCGCCCGTAAGCCGAGCCAGCGTTGGCCGGTCAAGCATTTCATTGAGCTCATTACTTCATTGTGTGTTGAACATGAAGTTGCGGTTCATTTATTTTGGTCACCCGGCAGCAACCAAGATAAGCGGCATCCGGGGGACGATGATAAGGCACGGCAAATTTTAGATGCGGTGAGCGAACTACCCGTTCGGGCTTGCCCAACCCAACATCTGGAACAGTTATTTGCTGGCATGGCGTTATGTGACAGCGTAATTTGCAGCGATGGCGGGGCGATGCACGTGGCGGCGGCATTGGATAAACCGATTGTGTGTTTCTTTGGCCAAAGTGATGTGACCCACTGGCGGCCGTGGAAAGTGCCTCATCGGGTGTTACAGGCTTCGTCACATGAAGCACAGGATATTCCGGTAGCGATGTGTTTGTCGGCTTGGCGACAGTTGATGCCGTCTTTGGCTGAGACTGCGGCATAATGGCCGACTTTTTGTTGTGAGCGTGTTGCTGTGCGTCTAACCCATATCAAGCTGGCTGGTTTTAAATCTTTTGTTGACCCCACGACCATTCCGATACCGGGACAACTGGTTGCGGTAGTGGGGCCGAATGGCTGTGGCAAATCGAATGTGATTGATGCGGTGCGCTGGGTATTGGGCGAATCTTCGGCCAAACAACTGCGCGGCGAATCGATGCAGGATGTGATTTTCAATGGCTCAGGCCAACGCAAACCTGCCAGCCGCGCTTCAGTAGAATTGGTGTTTGATAACAGCGAAGGCCGCGCCGCAGGGGCATGGAGCCAGTATGGTGAAATCTCGATTAAACGGGTTTTAACGCGGCAAGGGGATTCCAGTTATTGGATTAACCAACAACAAGTGCGGCGGCGTGATATCGCCGATTTATTTTTAGGAACGGGAGTCGGGACGCGTGGTTATGCGGTGATCGAACAAGGCATGATCTCGCGCATTATCGAAGCCCGCCCAGAAGAATTACGTGCCTATTTAGAAGAGGCCGCTGGGGTTTCTAAATATAAAGAACGACGTCGCGAGACCGAACACCGTCTGGCCGATACCCGTGACAACCTCGCACGGGTGGAGGACATTCGCAGCGAATTGCAGCAACAAATTGATAAATTGCAGCAACAAGCGGCTGTAGCGAGTGAATATCAAACTCTCAGACAAACCCTCAGTGAAAAGCAAAACTTATTGGCCCTCTTACGCAAACGTGAGGCACAACAACAAGAAGCGCAGGCACGGGCCCAATTAGCACAACTCGAAACTGAACAAGAAAGCTGGCAAACCCAAATCACCACGTGTGAACAAGGGTTGGTTGAGGTGCGTGAGGCGCATTTTGCGGCGAACGATGAATTAGCACATCAACAGCAATTGCTCGCTGAACGCACTGCCGCCCAAGCACGGCTAGAAGAGCAGTTGCGCTATCAACGTGAGATGCAACAACGGTTACAGCATGATGCCACCCATCTGGCAAATGAGATTGCCGAGCTAGAACAGCAACAAGAGGCTTTGTTGCCACAGCTGGAAGAAGCGCAATGGCAATCGGATTTAGCACAAGAACAATTAGGGCAATGGCTGGAACAAGAGGGGGAAGACGATGACCACTTGCCACAAGCAGAGCAAGCCTTTCAACAACTCGATCAAGCATGGCAACAACAACAACGGCAATATCACGATGTATTGCGTCAGCGTGATTTAAGTCAACAACGACAACAGCACTTACAGCAGAGCCTGCAACAGCTACAGCAACGCCTACAACAGCTGACACACAGCCAAGACAACAGCGCACTACAAGAACAACAACAGGCTTGGCAACAAGCAGAAGAGACGCGGCAACAGTGTCAAATTGCACTGGAGACGCTGACAGAACAATTACAGTACGATGAAGCGCAGTATCAGCAGCAACAACAGCGCTTGCAACAACAGCAACAGCAGCTTAAAGCCCAACATGCGGCATGGGTGGCGGCTGAAGCCAAAGCAGAAGCACTAGCCGCTTTATTAACCCAGCCTTCATCACAAGAAGAAACAACATGGTTGGTTGATCAGGGATTGGCGCAGTCACCGCTGTTGCACCAATCTTTGCAATGTTCACCCACTTGGCAAGTGGCACTTGAAGCCATTTTACAATCTGCCATCAATGGCCGAATCAGCCCTATTCGTCCGACTTCAGCTCCACCGATGGCGTTACGCGTGTTACACCCTGCTGCCCCTGTGGTCGATACGACACCAACGTTGCCGCTGCCCTGTTTATTGGATCAGGTGCAACCTACACACACTGTGGTTTTACCTTGGTTGCACAGTGTGTTGGGCCAAGTATTTTGTGTGGAAAGCTTGGCTGAGGTGTATCAATGGCAGGAACAGCTGCGAGATGGCCAGCGGGTGATTTGTCGTGAAGGGCATTGGGCCGATGCCTATGGGGTGCAGTTTTATGCGGGCAGTGTCGATAGCAGTGTTTTATATCGACAACAACAATGGCAACAGGCGGAACAAGAAAAACAAGATCTACAACCGCAATGGCAACACAGCCAAGCCGAAGTCACCGCGAGTGAAACGGCCTTACAGACGTTAGCCGATCAACTCAGCCAGCTACGGCAGCAATATAAGCAACAACACACCGCGTTACACCAAGCTGAATTGGCGGTGCAAAAACAGCAGCACCTTTATGCTTCTCTACAGACTGAACAACGGCGAGCAGAAGAACAGCAATTCGCTCTACAAGAGCAATATGCTTCGGCACAAGAAGATTTGCACTATGCTGAGATGGAGTTAGAAGAACGAGCTACCCAGCTTGAAGAATTGGCTGATGTCAACGAAAGCTTGCGCATTCAACGGCTTGATGCAGAGACTGGCTTGCAACTTGCTCGGCAACGACAGCGAGAGCAAGAAAAGGCCATCCAACAGGCACGGTTTGTGCTGCAACAAGCCGAACAACGGACGGCAGAATTACAACGTCGCCAGCACGACTTACAACAACGCTTACAACAAGCACGCGACCGTCAACAACAGCGTATCAGCGAGTCGGCACGTTTTGATGAAGAAGCATTGTTATGGCAAGTAGAAGAAGCGGTGTTGGCGCGGGAAAACTGCTTACTTGCCGTACAACAGGTGCGGGATGCAGTGAATGGATGGCAAGAAAAACTGCGCCAATTAGAACAACAACGGCAACAGGCAGAACATCATTTAGGGCCAATCCGCGACAGCATCAGCCAAACATTGTTAAAAATCCAAGAAGCACAACTGGCTATGCTGCGTTTTAGCCAAGAATTATTTGATGCCGAGGCCGATGAAGAAGCGTTGTTAGCGCAATTGCCCGAAAAACAAAAAGCGTCGTCTTTGCAAACGGAAATCTCTCGGTTAGCTGCATCGATCCAGCAGCTAGGCGCGGTCAATTTGGCCGCACTGGAAGAATTGCAAGCCGCTCAACAACGGCAAACCTATTTGCAAACACAAGCCGATGATTTGCAACAGGCCATGGCGTTATTACACGATGCGATTGCCAAAATTGATGCGGAAACGCGTGAGCGTTTACAAGACACTTTCCAACAGGTGAATGCTTCGATGGCGGAGCTATTTCCACTGCTGTTTGGCGGTGGTCGGGCAGAATTGGTGTTGACCGAAGGCGATGTATTGCAAGCTGGGGTGCAAATTATTGCCCAGCCGCCCGGCAAGAAAAATGCCACCATTCATCTGTTATCGGGCGGAGAAAAGGCTTTAACGGCAATGAGCTTGGTCTTTTCATTGTTCCGCCTGAATCCAGCCCCATTTTGTTTATTGGATGAGGTTGATGCACCATTGGACGATGCCAATACAGGGCGTTTTTGTGATTTGGTTAAGATGATGGCAGAGCGAACACAGTTTTTATATATCAGTCATAATCGTTTGACAATGGAGATGGCGAGTCAACTCATTGGGGTTACGATGCAAGAACAAGGGGTTAGCCGTGTGGTGGCGGTGGATATTATTGAAGCCTTGCATTTACGTGAGCAGTGACTTTTATATTTTTTATTTTTTTTGCAAATTGTCAAAGCAGACTGCTGGCTAACAGTGGCAGTCTTACAAGTACCTTAAATAAGGTAACGCAGGGGATGCTGGTAAATCGACTTGAATCGGTTTGCCAGTTTTAGGTGACAGCGGTTGCGGAAAGGATTCCATGTTTGCTGCCTTATCAATTCGCACACGACTGGTGTTATTGGTCTTGGTGCCGTTATGTGCTGTGCTGGGCTATGCCTCGCATTTAGGGTGGCGTGATTGGCGTGAAGCAAGTGCTCTGTCAGAGTCGGCACAGTTAATCGTTTTTGCGGGGTTGGCGGGCGATTTAATGCATACCTTACAAGCCGAACGTGGTTTGTCGGTGGGGTTGCTGTCCGATCCTAAATCGCGCCAGCCGATTGAAGCGGCACGACCTATCGCTGAACAAAGCCGACAAGCTTTATTACAAGCCAGTCAACAACTGCAATTACCCCCCGTTCTCGCAGACCGCGTGCGCGAACTTGAACAACATTTAGCGGGATTACAAGGGCTGCGGCAACGCTTAGATCAAGGTCAAGCTGCTGAAAAAGAGTTAGTCGAAGGCTTCGCCCGTCCAATTGATGCCTCGTTTGCCATCATCAGCAGCTTAATTCAGATGCAAACCGATGCCGAGTTGGCGCGTGAAACAGCTTCCTTACAAGCGTTATTGTGTGAGAAAGAATTTGCAGGTCGGGAACGTGCCGAGGTCTATGCCGCTTTAAGTCGTGGCATGTTAAATGATGCGGTAAAACGCAATGTGATGGTGCGTGCGGGGCAACAATCAAGTTGCCTAGAAACTTTTGAGCGTTTAGCCACGCCGGTGATGGTTGAAGTCTATCGCGCCATTCGGGCTTCAGATGATTACGCCAATATCCCTACGTTGCGTGAAAAACTTTTGGAAAGCACCGAGCCGTTGGCCTTGGTATCAGCACCACGTTGGTTTGAGTTGGCCTCTTTCCGCATTGACGCGATGAAAGGGATGCAAGATACGCTGTTTTATGCGATGAAAGATGAGGCAGAACGGCGTGCGGCAGCGGCTGCACTGACCTTTAAAATTGCGCTTGGTGTGGCGGTGTTGGTGTTGGGGATGGTGTTGTTATTGTCCCGTTTTACTTCGAATAGTATTTTGAAACCTGTGCGTAAATTACACCGCACGATGGATCAGATGGGGCAAAGCCTCGATTTGACTGCCCGCACTGGGATTAAAGGGGAACATGAGGTCGCACAGATGGCACAGGCTTTCGACCGCTTAGTGGAAACCTTTGCCACTGTTTTGCGTGAGGTGAATACCAATGCGCATCAGCTAGGCGCTGCTGCATCGACATTAGCTCAAGGAACCGATACCGCTGCACAAGCGATTGTGGAGCAGACCCATGCCTCCTCAGAGATTGCAACGGCGACGCAACAAATGAGCCAAGCCATGCGACAAGTCAGCGACGATGCTAGCGCTTCCGAAGGTAATGCCCAGCGAGCTTGCCATTTAGCGGATGAAGGGGTTGATGCGATGCAGCAGACGGCGAATGAAATCAGCCTGACAGCAAAAAGCATCACCGTTTCTGCTGGGCGGATTGATAGCCTCAATGCGCGCTCGCAAGCCGTGGGGCATATTGTGGCCTCGGTGCAAGAGATTGCCGAACAGACCAATTTATTGGCTTTGAATGCTGCTATCGAGGCTGCTCGGGCGGGTGAGCAAGGCCGTGGTTTTGCGGTGGTGGCAGATGAGGTGCGTAAATTGGCGGAACGTACTGCCAGCGCCACCCAAGAAATCACTCAACTACTCGGTGCCATTCGTCAAGATACCAGCTCGGCTGCAACCGATATGCAAACCGCCAGTGAACAGATGGAACATGGTTTGCGTTTGTTAGCGAATACAGCTCAAACCTTGTCGCATATTCGGCAAGGTGCTGCCAGTACCTTAGAAAAAGCCAGCCGTATTCATCAAACTGTCGCTGAACAAGGGCAAGCTAGTCAGAATATTGCCCATCATGCCGAACACATTGCAAGCCGTGTGCGCGATAGCGCCAGTAATATCGAACAAACCGCAGAAGTCGCTACAGCGTTGCAATCTTCTGCGCGTGATTTAACTTCGCTGGTAGAGCGGTTTCGCGTCTAGGTGTGCCGTTTTTTGTCAACAGCGTTGCGGCGCGCAGGCATTGCAGTTTTGGTTATAATGGCAGCTTATTCTGAATAAAGCGGGAAGCCTTACGCATGAGCGAATTGCAGATTGCTGTGGCCGTAGTCGGCGTGCTGCTGATTGTGTTGGTGGTTGGTTACAATGTCTTCCAAGAATGGCGCTATCGCCGCAAAACACGTGATGTCTTTTCACAAGACCAAAAGACCGATGTGTTAGTGGATTCGCCATTGCCCGAAGTGCGGGATGGACGACCAGACCGACTAGAGCCGATTATTCTAGCGACGGAACCGCCATTAAAAACCGTTGCCCCCCTCACCGTGCCGCCGGCAAATGAGCCGCCTTCTAGCTTCAAACTCACCCCAGCCGTTGAGTTGGGCGAGCCATCTGAGACCATCACGCCGGTACGAGAACGCGCCGCTGAGTTGGTATTTTCTGCGGAAGATGCGCCCTCCCTTGCTGAAACTGATGCGCGACAGCCAGCTAAAGCGACTGATGAGCCTTCCCCACGGATTGAACCAAACTTAACCGCTGCCGCTCCGCCAGTTGACGACATCACCGCCGAGCCTGCATCACAGCAAGAACCCTTGTTCAGGGCACCCCCTGCTGAACTGGATGCAGATGACAACATCGAAGTGCATACGCCACCAGTGGCCGAAATTGACCTGTTGTCTGATCAGCAAGCGATTGTGCGCGCCATGCTTGATCCAAACCTCGACTTTATCGCCGAGGTACGTTTCTCTGAGATGACCGATCTCCCCACCTTGCCGCGTTTTATCGCGCCAAAACGGGTGCAGATTTTGGCCTGCACTGCGGCTGGACGCTGGCAAGTGTATGAACCCAACAGCGACGTTCGTTATCGTGCCCTTGATGTTGGCTTGCAAATGGTTGATCGCAATGGCGTGTTGGATGATCGCGAACTCGAAGCCTTTTGTGAGCAGCTAAGAAGCTTCGCCACCCAATTTGGTGCGGCGGTGCAGTTCCCCCAGCCTTCACAACAATTGGCTGCGGCGCGTGATTTAGATCGTTTCTGTGCCGAAATTGATGTGATGATTGGTCTAAACGTCTTTTTGCGGGCCCCCGTTTCTGCCAGCCAAATCATCGAATTTATCGAACGCTTTGGCCTAGAGCTGCATCCAGATGGCCGTTATCACTGCGTGTCTGACTCCGGCAACAGCTTATATAGCTTGGGCGCTTTTGATGAAGAGCCGCTAGAAGGCGAGAATGTCGAAGCCTTGACGCTTCTCTTTGATGTGCCTCGGGTAGCGGGGGGTACTGAAGTCTTTGAACGGGCAGTGCAATTTGCTCGTGAATTGGCCCGTACGTTCAATGGTCACTTGGTAGATGATAACCAGCGGACGCTCTCCGAAACCGGCATTGATACCATTTGCCGTCAACTCGACCAAATCTATACCCGTATGGATGATCGGGGCGTCGCCCCTGGCTCTGTCGCCGCCTTACGTTTGTTTGCATAATGTCTGATCTCTCGCCTCAACAGGAGCTGGCCACGTTGCGTGACCAGCTCCACCGCTATGCCTATCAATACTATGTGTTGGACAATCCAACCATTCCTGACAGTGAATACGACCGCTTATTTCAACGTCTGCTCACATTAGAAGCGGAACACCCCGAGTTAAAAACAGCCGATTCTCCCTCGATGCGGGTAGGCGGTGCGCCGCTGCCTGAGCTAAAAACGGTTGAACACACTGTTCCGATGTTGTCGTTGAACAATGTGTTTTCTCAAGCAGAATTAGACGCTTTTGATGTGCGGGTGAGTACACTTTTGCAAAAACAAGGCGTCGCTGTCTCGGCATTGACCTACTGTGTTGAACCTAAATTTGATGGATTGGCGGTCAGTTTGCTCTATCAAGACGGCGTACTGGTGCAAGGGGCAACGCGTGGTGATGGTCAACGCGGCGAAGATGTGACCGAGAACTTACGCACCATTCGTTCCTTGCCACTCCGGTTGCCTCCAACGGCACCGACATTATTGGAGGTGCGCGGTGAAGTGTTGATGTTGAAACACGATTTTGCGCGCCTGAATGTCGAACAACTGGCCCGTGGTCAAAAAACTTTTATCAATCCCCGTAACGCGGCAGCAGGGAGTTTGCGGCAGCTAGATTCAAAAATGACGGCACAACGCCGTCTGAGCTTTTTTGCCTATGGTATTGCCCGCTTAGAGGGTGGCACGATGCCAGAAACACATGATCAGGCGTTACAACAACTGCGCCAGTGGGGATTTCCCATTTGTGAGCATGTGCAATGTGTTCAAGGTGCCGCTGGTTTGTGGCAAGCCTATCAACAGATTGAACAACAACGCGATAGCCTCCCTTATGAGCTGGATGGGGTGGTGTATAAAGTCAATGATTTTGCCTTACAACACCAGCTGGGCTTTATTTCTCGTGCACCCCGTTTTGCGGTGGCACATAAATTCCCTGCACAAGAAGCCTTAACCGAAGTTGAAGCAATTGAGATTCAAGTTGGACGCACTGGGGCACTCACGCCAGTTGCACGACTCAAGCCCGTTTTTGTCGGTGGCGTGACGGTGACCAATGCCACCTTGCATAACGAAGATGAAGTGTTACGCAAAGATGTACGGGTGGGTGATACGGTCATTGTCCGGCGCGCGGGGGATGTCATTCCTGAAGTGGTGGCGGTGGTGCTCGAACGGCGGCCAGACTTCGCACAACAAGACAGCGCGCGTTTTCATCTGCCGACGGTTTGCCCTGTGTGTGGCAGTCATGTGGTGCGTGAAGCACAAGAAGCCATTGCCCGTTGTTCTGGCGGTTTGGTGTGTTCGGCCCAGCGTAAACAAGCCTTGCTGCATTTTGCTGCCCGTCGTGCCATGGATATCGAGGGGTTGGGCGATAAATTAGTGGATGTACTAGTCGAGAAAGATTGGGTGAGAACACCGGCAGATCTCTACCAATTGACCGAGGCACAACTGGCTACGCTACCGCGTATGGCAGAAAAATCGGCACAAAATCTATGTGCCGCGATTGCGAAAAGTAAACACACCACTTTGCCCCGCTTTTTATTTGCCTTGGGGATTCGCAATGTGGGGGAGGCGACAGCACGAGATTTGGCGCTGCATTTTACCTCGCTGACTGCGCTACACAATGCCACCACCGAGGCATTATTACAGGTCCCCGATGTCGGGCCGATTGTAGCGCAATCGGTGTGTGATTTCTTTGCCGAGCCCCATAACCAAGCCGTGATCGCACAATTGTTGGCGGCGGGGGTGCAATGGCCTGATTGTGCCGCACCTGAACCGTCGGCTGCTACTTCGATATTGGCTGCTAAAACAGTGGTATTAACTGGCACGTTGACGACATTAAGCCGCGATGAAGCAAAACAACGCTTGCTGGCGATGGGCGCAAAAGTGGCGGGTAGTGTGTCGAAAAAAACCGATTATGTGGTGGCTGGAGAGGCTGCTGGGAGTAAGTTAGATAAAGCCATGTCCTTGGGCATTCCCGTATTATCCGAGGCAGAGTTTTTAGCGTTGTTAGTCAACTAGTTGAATGTAAAACTGTTTTTCGTGAGTGAATATGCAAAAAAGAATTACTAAAGCAGTCTTTCCGGTGGCCGGTATGGGAACACGATTTTTGCCTGCAACCAAAGCCAGCCCAAAAGAAATGTTGCCGGTGGTGGATAAACCGCTGATTCAGTATGCGGTTGAAGAGGCGTTAGAAGCTGGGATTACCGAGTTAATTTTTATTACTGGCCGCAATAAACGCTCGATTGAAGACCATTTTGATAAAGCGTATGAGCTAGAAACTGAACTAGAACTGCGTAACAAGCAGAAGCTGTTAGACACGGTACAGGGGATTTTGCCGCGTTCGGCCAGTTGTATTTACATTCGTCAAACCGAGGCGTTGGGGTTAGGTCATGCGGTGTTATGTGCGCGTCCGGTGGTGGGGCGAGAACCGTTTGCGGTGATTTTGGCAGATGATTTGATCGATGGTGCGCCTGGTGCCATGCAACAGATGGTCGATGTCTTTGCCGAATCACAGTCCTCGATTCTTGGTGTTGAGCATGTCGCACCGCAAGAGACAGGCAGTTACGGCATTGTGCAAGTCACGCCTCATGCACAATGGCAACAAGTAACCTCTATCGTAGAAAAGCCAAAACCAGAAGACGCTCCTTCAACGTTGGCTGTCGTTGGACGGTATATTTTAACGGCCAATATTTTTGACAAACTACAGCATGTCCTACCCGGTGCTGGTGGTGAAATTCAATTGACCGATGGCATTGCGGCGCTGTTACGCGAAGAAACCGTTTTAGCACATCCTTTCCACGGCCAACGTTATGACTGTGGTTCAAAGTTGGGCTATCTCAAGGCCACGGTTGACTATGCTTTGAAACATCCTGAGGTAGCAGGGGATTTTGCGGCATGGCTTGCCAGCCAAGCACGCGGCACAAATTGACCCCACGATAGACAGGGCGTAAAATCCTAGTAAATCACTCAACTATTAGAGGTTTAGCCATGAGCCAAAATATCCATGATGTTATCCGTCAACAAGTGACTGAAAACCCGATTGTGCTGTATATGAAAGGGTCTGCTCAGTTTCCACAATGTGGGTTTTCTGCTCGCGCTGTGCAAATTTTGAAAGCCTGTGAAGCAAAAAGCGTGATGACGGTCGACGTGTTGCAAGACCCTGCGATTCGCCAAGGCATTAAAGAATTTTCCAATTGGCCAACCATCCCACAACTGTATATCAAGGGCGAGTTTATTGGTGGTTCGGACATCATGACCGAAATGTTCCAAAGCGGTGAACTGCAACCCTTGGTCGCTGCGGCGAGCTAATCTGTTATACTGCTTGGCGGTAGAGTTGGTCGGGCAGTCGCCGCCTGTGCAAACGGGGGGAGGAAAGTCCGGGCTTCATAGAGCAGAATGCTGGCTAACGGCCAGGCGTCGTAAGGCGACGGAAAGTGGAACAGAGAGCTGAACCGCCGATGGCTTCGCAAGAAGATCAGGTAAGGGTGAAAAGGTGTGGTAAGAGCACACCGCGTAACTGGTAACAGGCTACGGCAGGCTAAACCCCATTCGAAGCAAGACCAAGCAGGGCGCGCTAACGTGGCTCGCGTTGTGCCCGGGTAGGTTGCTGGAGCCTGTCAGTAATGGCAGGCCTAGAGGAATGACTGTCTGGGGCGTAAATCGCCCAACACAGAACCCGGCTTACAGACTGACTTTGCCTCAACATTAAAAAAACGGTGATTGGAAACGATCACCGTTTTTGTTTTTTTATTTTCCGCCGTGTTGCCGATCAAGGAAAGGCACCACTGGCTCCGGCGCTAAGGTTGTCGGTTGCAGTGCGCTGCTAGGGCGTTTGGTGCAATTCATCACCCCTCGAACATAGCGTTTGCCTTCAAAAAAGGTGTTGTATTGGCCGAGGGTAATGCGGTCGAGGCGGTAGCTGATGCAGTCTTGTTCTTGGGCATAACGCTTGGCATAGCGTTGCAACTCATCTTCAAGTTTCCATTCTCCACCACTCAAGGGTGCGGCCCAAACCGTCAGCTCAATATCCCGCTCATCAGGCGTGGGCTGGGCTTGGTATTGGTAGAGATAGCCTTGCCGTACCTGATGTTGTGGCGCGAACAGGCCGACCTGTGATGTGCAGGCGCTCAATAGGGCAAGTAAAAGCAAAGAAAGGGCAGGTTTCATGGTGAGAAGTATGCCAGAAAAATGCACAGTCACAATACCGGCTGTTGTAAAAACGATGAGCTGCTTAAAAAATAAGCAAAATTTTTGTCAGCTACCCTGTAAACAGCTTAAAATGCGCCGCTTTCCGCTTTTTGATACGACACCGTGGTGATGGCTTCCCCTTTTCAGATTGGCCCCTATGTATTGCCAAACCGCTTAGTTTTGGCACCGATGGCAGGGGTGACAGATCGCCCCTTCCGCATGTTATGTCGCCATTTTGGGGCAGGCTTGGCGGTGAGCGAGATGATCACTTCGAATACGGTCTTGGCTACCTCACGTAAAACGCTCAAGCGTGCCGACCATACCGGCGAACCGGGCCCGATCTCGGTCCAAATTGCCGGCTCCGATCCACAGCAGATGGCCGAGGCAGCACAGCGTAATGTTGAGGGTGGCGCCCAAATTATTGACATCAATATGGGATGCCCTGCCAAAAAGGTGTGCAATGTGGCGGCAGGATCGGCGTTGTTGAAAGATGAGCCGTTAGTGGCGCGGATTTTAGAGGCAGTGGTCAAGGCGGTTGATGTGCCGGTCACGCTAAAAACCCGAACCGGATGGTGTCGTACAGAAAAAAATGTCCTGCGTGTGGCAAAGATGGCGCAAGACTGTGGCATCCAAGCATTGGCCCTGCATGGCCGCACGCGTGAAGATAAGTATCTTGGTGAAGCTGAATACGACACCATTGCCGAGGTGAAAGCCGCCTTGTCGATTCCCGTGATTGCCAATGGTGATATCACCACGCCACAAAAAGCCAAGTTTGTTTTGGATTACACGGGGGCGGATGCCATTATGATTGGCCGTGCCGCACAAGGGCGGCCTTGGCTATTCCGCGAGATCTTGCACTATTTGCAAACCGGCCACTGTTTGCCCGAACCCGAGGTGGATGAAATCGCGCAATTGCTGATGGGCCATTTGCAAGCGCTGTATGCGTTTTATGGTGATTATGCTGGCTGTCGGATTGCTCGTAAGCATATCGCTTGGTATACCAAAGGTTTGCGCGGGAGCAATCCCTTCCGCCAATTTATGTATTCCCTTGACCATCCCGAACAGCAATATGCTGCGGTCGCTGAGTTTTTTGCCCAACAGCGGCAATATGGCGAACGTTTGCACTATCTTGCTGACGCAGAGGTTGAGGCCTGTTTGCCCCCTGCTTCCTGTTGAAAATATGCTATGACTGGTCACGATCCAATTTCTCATGCTATCCGCCAAGCAATGGAACAATATTTCCACGACTTGGATGGTGAAGCGACTGCTGGGCTATACGATATGGTGATGGCTCGGGTAGAAAAACCGCTGTTAGAGGTGGTGTTGCATCATGCGGGGGGAAACCAAACCCGCGCCGCCGACTTGCTTGGGGTGAATCGCAATACCTTGCGTAAAAAAATGAAGCAATACCAGCTATTGTAAAGTGCTGGTATTGGCTTTTGATAACCACTTGTTGAACTTGTTTTGGAATGATTGTTATGACACAGATTGAACGTGCGCTGATTAGCGTCTCGGATAAAACGGGTATTGTCGAGTTTGCTCGTGCTTTGGCCGAACAAGGGGTGGAAATTCTCTCCACCGGCGGCACAGCAAAGTTATTAGCTGAACAAGGCTTGCCGGTGATTGAAGTCGCTGACTATACCGGTTTTCCAGAGATGTTAGATGGCCGCGTAAAAACCTTACACCCAAAAATTCACGGCGGTATTTTGGGGCGGCGTGATTTGCCTGAGCATGTGGCAAAAATGGCGGAACACGGTATTGGCAATATCGATCTGGTCTGTGTCAACCTCTATCCATTCGAAGCGACCATTGCAAAAGCAGAATGTACCTTAGAAGACGCCATTGAAAACATCGACATTGGTGGGCCAACGATGGTGCGTTCGGCGGCAAAGAACTGGGCTCATGTGGCCATTGTGACTGATGCTGCCGACTACGCAGGTTTAATCGAAGAAATGAAACAAAACGGTTGCGCCCTGTCGCGGGTGACCCGTTTTAATCTGGCAAAGAAAGCCTTTACCCATACCGCTGCTTATGATGGCGCTATCTCTAACTACCTGACCAGTTTGGTTGAAGGGGTGACGCATGGTGTGCCAGAGCGCGTGGCATTCCCTAATCGTTTAAATGCACAGTTTGTTAAAGTGCAAGACATGCGCTATGGCGAAAACCCTCATCAAGCAGCGGCGTTCTATCGTGATCTCGATCCTGCTTTAGGCGCTTTGGCGCATTACACCCAGCTGCAAGGTAAAGAGCTGAGCTATAACAATATCGCAGACTCCGATGCCGCATGGGAAGCCGTAAAAACCTTTGACGAACCGGCGTGTGTGATTGTGAAACATGCCAATCCCTGTGGTGTTGCGGTTGCAGCAGACCCACTGACTGCCTATCGTCTGGCCTTCGCAACCGATACCACCAGCGCTTTTGGCGGCATTATCGCCTTTAACCGTGAAGTGGATGCCGCTACCGTCGAAGCGGTGAGCGCGCAATTCCTCGAAGTGTTGATTGCCCCAGCCTTTACGGCAGAAGCCCGTGAGTTGATTGCGAAAAAACCCAATGTGCGCGTGTTAGAAGTGCCGCTCGAGCCGGGGTTCAATCGTTTTGATCTCAAGCGTGTGGGTGGTGGGATTTTGGTGCAAACCCCCGATCTGAAAAATATCTCGGCCGATGAGTTGAAAGTGGTCACCAAGGCACAACCCACAGCGGCACAGTTGGCCGATTTGTTGTTTGCATGGCGTGTCGCGAAATTTGTGAAGTCCAATGCAATTGTGTTTGCGGCTAAGGGTCAAACCGCCGGTATTGGTGCGGGGCAGATGAGCCGCGTGGATTCCACCCGTATTGCAGCACGTAAGGCGCAAGATGCTGGATTGAGTTTGACACAAGCGGTGGCGGCTTCGGATGCGTTCTTCCCCTTCCGTGATGGGGTGGATGTGATTGCCGAGCAAGGGATTGCTGCGATTATTCAACCCGGTGGTTCGATGCGTGATGCTGAAGTGATTGCTGCGGCAGATGAACACGGTATTGCGATGGTGTTCACTGGCTGCCGCCATTTCCGCCACTAATCTGCACTGTTAAGACAGGGAATATCCATACTATGAAAATCATGGTGATCGGTTCTGGTGGCCGTGAACATGCCTTGGCATGGCGTTTGGCGCAATCGCCACGCAGCACCAAGGTATTTGTTGCACCAGGCAACGCAGGTACCACCCTCGATTCTGATTTGCACTCGGTACCGCTGACAACCATTTCCGAATGGATTGCGTTTGCCAAGAGTGAAAAAATCGACCTGACTGTTGTGGGGCCTGAAGCGCCGTTATCGGTTGGTGTGGTGGATGCGTTCCGTGCTGAAGGGCTGAAAATTTTTGGCCCAACACAGTACGCCGCCCAGTTAGAAAGCTCGAAAGATTTTGCCAAGGCCTTTATGAAGCGCCACGGCATTCCAACGGCCAACTATGAAACCTTTACTGATGCGGACGCGGCACATGCGTACGTGGCAGAAAAAGGGGCGCCAATTGTCATTAAAGCCGATGGTCTTGCCGCAGGTAAGGGCGTGATTGTCGCGATGACCTTAGACGAAGCTCATGCTGCTATCGACGATATGTTGGTGGGTAACAAAATGGGCCAAGCCGGCAGCCGCGTGGTGATTGAGGATTTCTTGGTCGGCGAAGAGGCCAGCTTTATCGTGATGGTCGATGGTGAGAATGTGTTGGCGATGGCGACGAGCCAAGACCACAAACGCCTAAAAGACAATGACGAAGGCCCGAATACCGGTGGGATGGGGGCGTATTCCCCTGCGCCTGTGGTAACGCCACAAGTTCATGCCCGTGTGATGCGGGAAATTATCTTGCCAACAGTGCAGGGCATGAAACGTGATGGTCATTCTTATACGGGTTTCTTGTACGCGGGTTTGATGATTGATGGCGAAGGCAACCCTTATACCATCGAATTTAACTGCCGTTTTGGGGATCCTGAAACACAGCCCATCATGGCACGTTTGAAATCCGACTTTGTGACCTTGGTAGAAGCAGGGATCAATGGTCAGTTGGATAAGGTTGAAGCCGAGTGGGATCGCCGCGTGGCATTAGGCGTGGTGTTGGCTGCCGAAGGTTATCCAGAATCACCCCGAAAAGGTGATCTGATTGAAGGCATTCCCGCGCAAGCCGAGGATTGCTTGGTGTTTCATGCCGGTACGACTTTGGACGCTGACAACCGCTTGGTGACTAACGGTGGCCGTGTGTTGTGTGTGGTCGGGTTGGGCGATAGTGTGCGGATGGCGCAAAACCGCGCTTATGAAACCGCAGACCGCATTCGCTTTGCTGGCCGTCAAATGCGGCGTGATATTGGCGCTCGTGCTTTAAGTCGGCGTGGTAGCTAAAAAGCCTTGCAATTCGCTGTAGATGATTGAAAAAGCCCCCGAATGCAGGGGGCTTTTTTATATCTGATTCTTGGTATTGACCTTTACATGGCGCAACGAGGCAGAAGCTCTAGCCACGTTTAAAGTACAGCAAAGTGCCAAGGGGCAAGATTGGAATGTTAAACAGATGTATCGATAATGAGGACAAGAAAGCCAGTGCCAGAGTTATGGCTGCCAAAGGTACAACCATTCGAGCGATTGCTGAAGAACTAGGATAAGTAAATCGACAGTTGCTTTGAGTAGTATGTTTTTATACGCATAGCTTATAAATATAAGTTAGATACAGCGCCTTTCAGGGCATTTTTTTCATCTTATTTCAAAAAATGAGCTTTTTATTAATGACAATTGGTAGTTTTGTTGGCTTAGGATGGTCTTGCAAATTATGTTTTTTTATAGTATAATTACATGCGACTTACAAAGTCTTGTGATCCTAAAATTTAAGATCAATGTTAGTTAATCTATGTTTTAGGCTCTTGCTATGTATAGTTTTTGTATTTATTTTGATTCAAAATTCTAGGAAAGCCTCCCAGAATATTTAAAAGCTTCATGCATGAAAATTTGAAGTTTTTTTGAATCAATCTTCAGGGTTTCAATTAACTTAAGTTAATTTTCAGAAAATATTTCATTGGGTGAAAAATCATGAGCAAAAGTCACAATCTTAATCTTGTAAAAGATTTAATGAGGAATTCAAATCTAGCGCAAAATTATGACTTTTGTAGCGATATTACTTCTAGTGATAAGAAGCAAGTTTTCAAACTTTCTGGTTCTAAAATGATCGAGAAAGTAAAGAACCCTGATAGTACGCGAAAAAACTATACCTTTGCACTTTAAGGTGTTTGTTTCCTTTCTCAAAAAGAGAAAAGGCACAGAGTATCCTGTGCCTTTTGTGTTTATCGGTAAGATGATGACAAATAGTTTAACGCCCATTGCGGTAGCAAAGTACTCTTCTGATTTCATTATTAATGTGATCAGACATATAACTAGATGGTCTTCAAGAAGTGAAGTTAGTGAAAAATCGCATATTATATATCTTACGAATTACCTTAATCACATTGGTGTCAAAACCGTCATCTTAGAAAGCGACTATGTAGACAAGCATTATTTGGAGGATTACTCCGAGTATTATGCTCGCTGCTTCCAGTCCCTGCCAAAGACATGTGCTCGGTTGCATTTCTTTCGAGAGTCGTTTGAGGAGGCAGAGTTTTCCAATGCACTGAACGTGCTAGATCTCAATTTTATCAATGATAAAATCAAGTCCGAAAATTCCTATGCTGGATTTGCTGTAATTAGACCATTGCCCGTGACCTGTATCGCTCGAATGTGTTTGATACCGTACAACTTCAATGATTCGTCTTTTGTCCTGAAGGATAAGATCAATGTTTCTCTGTTTGGCATTGATCTTACCATCGAAACCGCTGCTTTTATTGAACAAGATAAGGTGGTATCTGCTTGTGCAACAAGCGCGATTTGGACATTGCTCAACGTCAATCGAACCTACAGACGGGAACTACTTCCCTCTCCAAGTGCCATTACTAAGTCAGCTTTAGTTGCGGATCGTAATGGAGCACGGACTTTCCCAGCAGCCGGTGGATTGCAAATTGAGCATGTTTGTAGAAGCCTTAAAACTTATGGGTTAGAACCAACAGTTATAGATAAACAAGATTATCAAGAAGAATATTTTCATAAAATAATTAAAAATGTCCTTATCGCTTATTTGTCCTCCAATATTCCTGTCCTAATTGGAGGGAGAGTCAGCCAGATAAAGGAGAATAATGAGGAATTTTTAGGTGATCATTTGGTTTGTGCTCTTGGGTATCGTATAAATGTACCTACCAAATATCCCTTACCAAAAAATATCGATCGGATTTACGTACATGACGACCGATACGGTCCTTATGTCTCGTTGGCAAAAGACCCAGAAAACGAAAGTACGTTCACTTTTGAATTAAATCAAGATGGTAAATGCATTCGAAAAGAAAAATTTGAGCCTCAGGTATTGATCATTGGCTTGAACCATAAGGTCCGGATCGACTTTGATTACGCTTTCAATGTCGCGGCCGTAATTTCCGAGATTATTGGTCAATTTACTCAGATCAAAGATTCCAAAGAGCATACAGAGTTCATAGAGTTCATAGAGTTCATAAAATCTACCGACATTGAATTTCAAGTAAGTCTCTGCCACAGCAAGACACTCAAAACAGAGGTTATCAACGAAAAATACGAATTTTTTTCATATAACGGTACGAGTGAATTCTCAAACTTTCTTAGTGCCAATATGCCTAAGTACATCTGGCGTTGCCGTTTCCTACATCAAAAAAAAGAAATCTTCGCTGATGTCTTGCTCGACGCGACAGGGGTTCCTCAAGGAGATCTAGTTCTCGGCTGCCTTGCCTACATGAAATATGCTGATCTCTTCTGGCGAATACTGGGTAAGTTTGTGAGAAGTGAGCCCTACAAGGATGCGACCTCGGCTCTCGATTCAAATGTGATTGGTTGCATCACCCGTTTTTTCCTAAACTTCGAAGATAATTATCTCGACACTGATTATGGTCTTCTTCGTATTCCTGCACGTGAATATCGAAAGTCTGAGGTCAATGATTATGGTGATCAAATTACTCGAAGTGATCTCATTAAAATTGTGCGCGGTAATGATGCTATCCAGCATTTTTTAAAACTGGACACTAACCAAACCTACGTTTGGGTAATTGACCGGTACGGTGACTTTATTTTGGGTAAAGAGCCAGTGGATGACCCAGATAGACAGGGGCATCCAGCACTTACCGGTGGACAACCTGCTCGTTTGGGCGGCGAAATGAAGTACGATACAACCAGTAAATTCTGGGTGTTGAATACTAAGTCGCGTACATATTCAGCACATCTTCATAGCGATTCTGAGCGTGCTAAGTTATATTTGGAGTCTGTAATCTCAAAAAACCTTCGTGACTGTCCTGTACGACATGAATATAAATGAAGTTACTGACTATGTAAATATACTACCGCCTGTAGGCTTTCTGAAACTGTAGCGGCCAAGTTTTTTGAGACACCAAGATCGGTTTTTGTGCTGCCATGTCTCGCTCATAAACTGTCAGCGATAGATTGCCTCGAGCCGAGTGCATGATGAGGCCAACGGGTAGTTGGCGCGCAGTGTGCATTTCAGTCAGCAACTGCCAACTACCGAAGGTCTGCTGGTTCTTTGCAAAGGCCGCCTTCAAATAGATACTCGCCACACCAATTTTCTGCCGACAGAAATCCCCGCTCTTTAAGGGCGGGGAGGATGTCAAAACAGTTTGTCATACAGCTGAATCAGCGCGTCGGCGGTGGATTCTAAGGTATAAGGTTCGGCACAGTGGCGGGCGGCGGCGGACCACGCCGGCCATTGCGGTCGGGCGGCTAACCACAAGCCCACTGCCGCTTGCCAACCTGCCTCATCCAACGCATCACGCACCATGCCGTTTTCTCCCTCAACAATCCACTCCGCTGCACCACATTGGGTGGTGGTTAATACCGGTAGGCCGCTGGCAAACGCTTCGACACACACATTCGGAAACGGATCGTATAAAGTCGGCAAAATCAGCCCATCCGCCGCACCATAAAAAGGACGGACTTCTTTTTGTACGCCAGCAAAATGTACCCGTGTGCTTAAACCGAGGGTATGGGCCTGTTGCTGATAACGTGCCGCATGTTTATCACCGCCCACCACTAACACATGCACCTCGGGATGCGGTAACACTGCAGACAGAATGCGCCCAACCCCTTTGCGCTCAAATCCCGAACCGACATACAACAACAACGGCGCATGATCTGGAATCGCAAACTGTTGTCGGACACTGCTGCGGTGTTGACGTAAATCGGGATGAAAACGTTGCGTATCGACCCCGTTATAAATCAACGGTAACTGATCTGTAGTTAAGCCAAAACGCTGTTGAATATCGTGTTGCACCATTTTGGCATTGCAAATCACCGCTTTGAGTTGCGGATGACGAAACATCTTAGCTTCAACGGCACAAGTGTAGTGATGATAGGGATTGAGCTGCAAAGCCAGCTTGCCGAGGGTGCCGAGGGTGCGGCGACGTTGGGCCAGCCAAGTGGCATGAACGCCATCCCCTGCCCGAAAAATATCACAGCCGACAATACGCTCATGGCTTTGCACTAAATCGAACTGTTGCTGTTGCACTGCCTGTTGTACCGCACGGGCAAATCCCCAATCGCGCCACACATTGCCGAGGTAGAACGGGTCGATGGTTAGACGATCTCCGCCGCCTTCTCCCTGCCAACGGCGTGCCAAGAGCGTAACGGCAACACGGCCATCGCTAGCAAGCGCGTCGAGGGCGCGACTGACAAAACGTTCTGCACCGCCAGCCGGATTAAAACGCTGGCGCACAATTGCAATACGACGAATAGACATTAAGGATTCCGAACGGTTGCGGTGAGTTGCTCGATGGCAGTCAAGACCTGCTCGACCGAGATAGCGTTGAGACAGTCGCTGATTTTGCTGCCGCCGCAGCCATCACGACCACAGGGCCGACAGCGATAGTGCTCGGCAATCAATACCCGATGCGGGACTTGCCACGGGCCCCACTCGATATCACCCGAAGGGCCAAACAGCGCAATAGTCGGAGTTTGGGTGGCGGCGGCAATGTGCATCGGGACGGAATCCATGCCAATAAATAACTCTGCCCCAGCAATCACCGCCCCTAATTCTTTTAAACTGAGCTGACCTGCTAATGAAGGCGCGGGTGTGGTCAATTGCGCTTGAATCGCGGCGATACAGGCCATTTCTGCGGCATCGGGCGCCGCCGTGAGCAGCACCGTTCGCCCTTGTTGTTGCAGCGCCTGTATTAGCTGTGCCATTTGTTCTGTTGGCCATGTTTTGAACATCCAACGTGAAGTCGGATGGATGACCGTATAAGGGCTGTTAATTCCTTGGGCAAGTCGTTTTTGCTCGGCTTGTGTGTGCACAAGCGCCGGAATGGCCAGCGATAAAGCGCGGTGATAGTGTTGCACCGGCACACCCAAACGCCGCAGGGCATCTAAGTGAATGTCGACCGTATGCCGCCGATTGCCGCCGATCACTGGGTAGCGATGGCTAAAGGGTTTGCGAAACCATTTGCCATTTAAGTTGCTGGGAGAAATGGCCCAGCGAGGGCGTAAAAGCCGTGCCAACCACGAACCACGCTTATGTTCTGTTAGATGAATGATGCCATCGTATTGTCGAGCGCGCAGTGCTTGTAACACACGCCATTCTGCTTGGGCTTGTGGCAAGGGGCCGAGTTTTTTCCATTGACGATCTAAACAATGCAGTTGGCTGAGCGCCGGATGGTCGGCCAACATCGGTGCCGTATCGGCATAGACCAGCGCATCAATCTCGAGATGGGGCGCATGTTGTTTTAACACACTCAACACGGGGGAAGTTAAGAGCACGTCACCGTGATGACGTAGCTTGATCACCAACACCCGACGGGTGTTGGTGAAGTCGATAGCATCTACAAGCATAGAAAATTAGGCTGCACGCGGGGTATTGAGCTGGGTGAGAAGATCGGCGATTTTTTCAGGATCGCTGGCGCGCAAAATCTTGGCGGTTTGTGCCACCGTGGGGTCGAGATGGGTATCGAGCACAATTTGTTTAACAGAGAGCAAATTGGCTGGGTGCATCGAAAAACGCCGCAACCCCATACCAAGCAATAAGCGGGTCATTTTGCTATCCCCGGCCATCTCGCCACACACGGACACCGGTAAACCAAATTTTGCGGCAGTTTTCAGGGTGTGGGTCAGTAAATACAAGACAGCAGGGTGAGTGGGGTCGTAGAGATGACTCACCGCATCATCATTGCGGTCGATGGCGAGGGTGTATTGAATCAGGTCGTTGGTACCAATCGACAAGAAATTAACATGCTTGGCCAGCATATTCACTGTGAGTGCTGCTGAAGGCACTTCAATCATCGCCCCCACCGCAATTTTCTCATCAAAACTGACCTCTTCTTCGCGCAACTCTTGTTTGGCAGCGTCGAGTTGAGCCAGAGCTTGTTTGAGATCGGTGATGCCATTGATCATCGGGAACAGAATGCGGACTTGGCCATGTGCCGAGGCACGCAAAATAGCGCGTAACTGGGTACGGAATAGCTGCGGTTCGGCAAGGCACAAGCGAATGCCGCACAAACCCAAAGCAGGGTTATCACCCGTGCCATGAATCGACCATTTCGGGTTTTTATCTGCGCCTAAGTCCATGGTGCGAATGGTGACCGGACGGCCATTGAGCTGTTCTGCCACATGACGGTAAGCATCGTATTGCTCTTGCTCATCGGGCAGGGTATCACGTCCCAAAAACAGAAACTCACTGCGGAATAAACCAACCCCCATCGCCCCCGATTCCACCACATCGGCCACATCTTTTGGTAGTTCGATATTGGCTAATAACTCAATTGGCGTGCCATCTTGGGTTTGTGCATTGGTTTTTTTCAGACTGGCGAGTTTGTTGCGTGCTGCGCGCCATGCCCGTTGCCGGCGGCGGTATTCTGCCAACACGGTTTCGTCTGGATTGACGATTACCACCCCTTGCTGGCCATCGACAATCATCAACTCATCTTCATGAATCAGATGGCGGGCGCTGTGGGTGGCAATCACCGAGGGCAAATCAAGGCTGCGCGCTAAAATCGCAGTATGGCTGGTGGCTCCCCCCACATCGGTGACAAAAGCGGCATAACTGGCATCTTTGAAATACACCATGTCAGCCGGGCTTAAATCATGGGCGACTAAAATCGCATCATCAATCAAGCTAGAGGGCAAAGGCGGTGCACTGCTTTGGCCGGCGAGATTTTTGAAAATCCGTTCCACCACTTGCATCACATCATGTTTGCGCTCACGCAGATAGGCTTCTTCGATTTCTTCAAATTGGGCAATCAGCTGATCGGCTTGCTGTTTTAATGCCCATTCTGCGTTGCAGCGTTCGGCTTGGATGATTTTGCGTGGCTCACGCGACAGCGCAGCATCATTGAGCAACATGATATGCAAACTCAGAAAGGCGCCTAGCTCGGCTGGAGCATTCTCTGGAATACTGCCCCACAACATTTCTAGCTCTTTGCGTGTGGTGCGAATCGCATCGTCAAAGCGTTGCAACTCGGCAGGAATATCTGCGCTTTCCAGAAAATAATGGCTGACATCAGCAGTGGTATGAGAAACCAAATGCGCACGTCCGATCGCAATGCCACCACCAATACCGATACCGTAAAGTGCTATGCTCATGGGTGCCCTTTCCGTTGTTGTGACCAGATCTGAGTTACTCGGCTTCGTCGAAGCGATTGTTAATCAGATCGACCAAAGCGGTCATGGCGGCTTGTTCATCGCTGCCATTGGTTTCAATCACGACTTTGCTGCCTTTTGCTGCTGCGAGCATCATCACACCCATAATGCTTTTGCCATTCACTCGCCGGCTGGCACGAGAAATCCACACCTCGCTTTGAAAACGGCCTGCGGTTTGGGTGAATTTGCTCGAAGCACGGGCATGGAGACCCAATTTATTGATGATTTCTATTTCTTGTTGCAGCATAGTAGGCCTGTCATCCTCAAATTATGATTGTTTTACTGACCGTTTCTTCAGGGTATTACGCGGTGGGTGGCAAGGGTTCTAGCGGTACAACACCTTCCAAACCACCCGTAACCGCTTTGCTGATGACTGTTGCTAAGGGCAGCGCGCTATAGGATACCGCCCGCACTAACATCGGCAAACTGACACCGGCAATTGCTTCAATCCGTCCGGGTTCAATCAGACGCGTGGCGATATTGGATGGCGTGCCGCCGCAAATATCAGACAACAATAACACGCCTTCACCGCTATCTAGCCTTTGAATCAGCTGTCGTGCTTCTTGTAGTTTTTTTTCGGGGTCATCGGATTTATCCACCGCCATACACGCTAAGTTTTCTGGTTCGCGTTGTAGGATATGGCGGGTACACGCGATGAGACTTTGACCCAAGTCACCGTGAGTTACGATCAGAATGCCAATCATGATGCCCTTGCAGTGCGAAACGCGCACTGTCCAAGATTAAAGAAAAAGAAGAAGACCGTATTTTAACAAGCCCCACCTGCTGCCGGCACCCATTCTATTAGTAATTCTGCATTTTTTTGCTGTAATTCGGCATATTCTGCAGGAAGTGAGTAACCCTCGACCAACATCACTATTTTTTGGCCTTGCTGTGCTTGCTCTATTGCCAAACCGAGGGCTGAATTCTGTTCAGTATAGGGTTGATAGAGGGCGTCGCGCCGGCTCAATGTGAGCCAATGATCGGCTAATTGATGTGGATAGAATAAAACATCGGCGGCTTGTAAGCGTTGTAGGCCGCGCAGTGTCAGTAAATCGGGATCGGCACTGCCCAAGGCCAACAGATGGAGACTGCCGGTTATCGGTTGGCTGTGTTGTAGCGCCTGTTGTAATCCTTCATCTGCCGTGGCACGTTGCCCCTGATGAAGTAAATTGACCAACGGCCCACGCAACACTGTCTCCCAAAAACGTCGTCGGGCGGCGGTATCTGGCAAGGCTTGTTTGACACGATCGCGCCAATCGCTGGCAAATTGCGCCACCTCGCGAAAACGCAACGGGACAGACGCTTCAATTTGTTCGCGCACCAATCGTGCCAATACCGGACTACGACCCCCAGTAGAAATAGCCACCACTAACGGTGAGCGGTCAACAATCGCTGGCACAATAAAATTGCATAGCGCTGGCGCATCGACCACATTGACCAACAGCCCTGCTGCCTGCGCTGTTGCTGAAATCTCAGCATTGACCTCTGGCTGATCGGTGGCGGCAATCACCACGGTGGGACGCGGCGACAGCAGCATATCCGCCGCTGTGAAAGGGCGTAGATGGCAGTGCCAACTGCGTTCGGTAATGAGCCGTTGCAGTTCCTCATCAATCGTTGGGGCAATCACGGTGACTCTTGCACCAGCGGCATCTAACAACCGCGCTTTGCGTAGCGCCACTTCACCACCGCCAATCAATAAGCCATGACGATCTTTTAAATCAACAAAGATTGGAAAATATTGCATATTCGCTTTCGTGGATTGTCCTCTGTAGGCTATCCGGATGACCACGATTGTATTAAAGTGGGGATTATTACCGGATCAATTATAAAACTGCTGTTTTCAGCATTTTTTCGCCATTGTTTGGGCCTACTCATGTCTGATGCTACTTTTTCGCCCTTTCACCATGCGCTAAGTGGGATATGTCACGGTTTGCGTTTGACGCCTTTACACGCGGCTGCCAGTGCCAGACCTGTCCTCAGTTTTGCATGGTTGATTGGTCTTGTCTGTGGCGTGCTGACATGGTCATTTCAGCTAGAGGGCATCGGCTACAGCTTATTTCTACCTCATTATATTGTCTTGGCGTGTTTGCTGGCGGGGTATGGCTGGCGCGCATGGTTGAGTGCCTTAGTGGGGATGGCGCTATGGCTGCCGTGGAGTGTGCCGCATGGCTATGAAAGCGTGCTGTTATATGCAGCACAAGCGGTATGCTCGGTCGGTGTTGCCGGTATGCTACGCCATACTTTGCACCAAACTTGGCCTGGCTTACCACTGCCGGCTTTATTGTCGGCATGGTTGGCAACGATGTTGCCTGCGCTATTACTGATCCCCGCCGGTTTAGCGGGGTTGGCTGTGCTGTTATATGGCGCGGAGAGTGGTCAATGGTTGACATTCACATTAGCGTATGGCTTGCCGGTATTGCTATTAGGCAATTTGTGGCTGAGCTATGTGTTGCTGTTGCGCTACCAACTACCGTTATGGCCAGCGGTATCGTGGTTGGTATGGGGAGCGGTGGTGTTGTGTGCAGTGATTGCCCTCGGTGGTCTGTGGTGGCCGAGTGCTTATTTTCTGCTGTTGCCCGCGCTAGCGGCGTTGTCATTGTTGGCCCCGCCTTTATTAGCCGCCTTGGTCGCGGCCACCGTGTTATTGGCAATGTTGGCTGGCTTGTTGTATGTCCATGTTCCGATTAGTGTTTTACTTTCTACTCCTGCTTTAGAACAAGCCCAGATTTTTCTATTTGTCCTTGGACTGACGCTGCATCTGACACTGTTGGCGGTATCCCTGCGGCGCGAGCGTGAACGTCACCGCCAAGCCTCGGTCTATCGCGATCCAGCCACTGGCATGTTAAATCACGCTGGATTGGCAAAAGAATTTCGCCGTTGGCATCAAGTGCAACGGCCATTTGCCTTAGCGGCGCTGAACATCAATTTATTCGAGTCGATCTTAATCGTTTTTGGCAGTGACACTGGTGCCCGCATTCTGGGGTTGATGGCGCGCAAGCTAGAACAAGAGCTGCCAGCAGGCTGGCCAACGGGACGCTTGTTGGGTGGCATGTATATTTTGATGGTGCCGCTAGATGAAGCCTTAACACTGGTTGAATTGGAGCGCATTGCTGAAGCAGTGGCCGAAGTGCGCGTGCCGTGGGAAAGTCATTTTTTAGATATTCGCTGCAATATGGTGTTCTTACGCCAGCCCAGTGAGGATTACGAGGCCAGCCTGCATCGTGCCACTGCCGCTGTGCAAGAAGCCGGTGCGCGCCGCCTCCCGGGTTTGATGCCGGCGGAACAAGTCTATGGTGAAGAAATCCATGCTGGTTTGCATTGGATTAGCCGCTTGCAACAGGCGCTGCAAGAAGGCCGTTTTACCTTATTTGCCCAGAAAATTTTGCCGTTGTCTCCACAAACTGAAACCGGTTTACATTTTGAAATCCTGCTGCGCTTGCGTGATGAAGCAGGAAAGTTAGTGTCTCCGGGGGAGTTTATTCCAGCGGCTGAACATTTCCGTATGATGCCGATGTTAGATCATTGGGTGATCGCCAGCACCATCGAGTGGCTCGCCAACCATCCGCACTATCGGCAACAAGTGGCAAAGTGTGCGTTAAATTTATCAGGGCAAACCATTGTTGATGCCAGCGTGGTGGATTTTGTGCATCAAAGTTTAATGCGGCACCCGATTGAAACCGACAAGCTATGTTTTGAAATCACAGAAACCAGTGCCTTGGGCGATTTAGGACGCGCCCGCGCTCTGGTGCAGGGGCTGCGCGGTTTGGGATGTAAAATTGCCCTTGATGATTTTGGTAAAGGATTTTCTTCGTTTGACTACCTCAAACGCTTGCCTGCTGACTTTTTGAAAATCGATGGCAGTTTTGTGCGTAATCTGGCACCCCATTCGGTCGATGAATCCATTGTGAAAGCCATGGTCGATGTGGCGCAGGCCACCGGTTTGCAGACCATTGCTGAATATGTCGAAACCCCTGCCTTACAAGCGCATCTACAACAGTTAGGGGTCGATTTCGCGCAGGGGTATGGTGTGGCAAGACCGATGCCGTTAGAACAATTCTTCCAGCAGGAACTCGGAGAGTTGGCTGATCGCGTTAGCGAGAAGAACTGATCTTAGTTGGCATCACAAAAGGAATGATACGTGAGCTTTTCACCGGCTCGGATGGGAGCTCAACGGGTTCAATCGTTGGCAGCGGTGGCGGGCTATCACAGAATAATTGTTGTCCCAACTCGTCCAATAATTCGCGGCCGGCCTGTGCTTGCACAAACTCCGCACCAATGCGCCAAGCATCGCTGTGACGCGCTACATGGCGAATTCGCAACGGCCAAGTGGTATCTAAGCCATCGATGGTCAAATGATAAACCGCCCGCCCGGCCAGAATTTTTTCTGAAAAATGGAATAACAACGCCCCAGCATTGACTTCCAATAGCCAGCCATGCCCAAAACGGGCGCCATCGCTTTCACGGGCTAATTGCACATGGGTACGTTTTAACCACGCTTTACGCAACTGTTGTTGATCCGCATGGGGGATGCGGTGGGTCATCTCAGCGGTGATCGCCGTGGTATGGCCGGTTAAGCCCAGTTGTCGTGCAAACAGTGGGGGACAGTGGATCAGATGAAACGCGCCATGGGGTAGGCTCTCGATAGCCTTTAATAACAACTGACAAGCGCCTGTACCAATGGCACTGACCTCGGATAAATCGAGATAGACCGGCAAGCGCAGGCTCTGTGCCTGTGCAATCGCCTGTTCCAATTTGGTGCGCAAACCGGTGCCAAATTCTCCTACCGGCACCCAGCGCACCTGATCGCAGGCAATATGAATAGCGAAAGTGCGATCAAGCATGGCAATCATTTATTTGGTATGAAAAAAGAAAGCCCATAATAAAACGGGCTTTGTAAATACGCAATAGAAAATTGTTGCTTATCCGTTGCTTTTTAATAAACGACTCTCCAAAGCGTTACATAACGTACGCAAAATTTTCAATCTTGCATACAATTTGTTATTGGCTTCCACTAAAGTCCACGGTGCAGATTGCGTGCTTGTTCTGTCGATCATATCGCATACGGCATCCTTATATTGGTCCCATTTTTCACGATTGCGCCAATCTTCCTCAGTGATTTTAAAGCGCTTAAAGCCTGTTTCTTCTCGTTCTTTAAAGCGTTTTAATTGTTCTTCACTCGAAATAGCCAACCAGAATTTCACCACAATGATATTGCCAGCCACTAATTGCTGTTCAAAATTGTTAATTTCATTATAAGCGCGCATCCATTCATGCTCAGAACAGAAGTTTTCTACCCGTTCGACTAAAACACGGCCATACCAAGAACGGTCGAAAATCGTAATGCCGCCTTTTTTCGGTGTTTCACGCCAAAAACGCCATAGCCAAGGTTTGGCTCGCTCATCTTGACTGGGGGCCGCAATCGGGACGATGCGATAACGTCTGGCATCTAAGGCCGCCGTCACCCGCCGAATTGCGCCGCCTTTCCCTGCTGCATCGTTGCCTTCAAACACCACTACTAGAGCCTGTTTTTTGAAGTTAGGATGGCGGGTTAATTCATGTAATCGACCTTGTAAAACGGCCAGTTCCGTTTTGTATTCTTCCTTATCCACCGTACGATCTAAAACCAGCGTATCGAGCAATTGCAAGCCATCGACAGGTGGCAACAGCGGGGCAACCTCGGCGGCGGCATGATGGCGGCGTTCTCCGCCACGGTTGAGGCGGCTGCGCAATGCTTGATAAATCACCCGTGCCACAGTGAGATCACGGTAACGCGCATCTTCCCCTTCCACCAATACCCACGGCGCCTCACCTGTGCTGGTCATGCGTAGCAATTGTTCAGCTTGGTGATAAATACGGTCATACAGTTTGTGATGATTCCAATCGGTTTCTGTTACCCGCCATGCACTTTTTTTATCGGCTTCTAAAGATTTGAGACGTTTTTTCTGTTTTTCTTTTGAGAGATGAAACCAGAATTTCAGAATCAGCGCACCTTCGGCACACAGTTTTTTTTCAAAGGCTAAAATCTGCCCAATTTGCAACATGGCCTGTTTTTCATCGGTCTTATCATACACCCGACCAAATAAAACATCTGAATACCACGAGCCAAAAAATACCCCTGTTCTACCTTTTGGGGGTAAAGCGTTCCAATAACGCCACATCCAAGGCCGTTGTGCTGATTCTTCGGATGAAGAAAATAAAGCTGTCTCAGCACTGACCTGAATTAAACGTGGGTCCATCCATTCATTTAGCTGGTGTAATGTTTCGCCTCGTCCCGCCCCATCAAATCCGTTAATTAAGATAATCAGTGGAAAATCGCCTTTTTCGCGTAATTCATACTGAGCATCCAGTAATGCTTGTCGCAATTCTGGCATTTCTTCCTGATAACGGGCCTTGTCGATCTTATGCCCGAGTTCAGCAGATTCAAACATACGTTTTTTCCTTTCCTTGCTTGACGTGTTTTTTGTTGTTTGTTGCACAAGATACGCCAGCTAACGCATTTTGTGCACGGTCTTTGCATTACTTGTGGTGGTGAGCTGCTATCCCTTAAACTCGAGAAGCATTTGTTAAAAACAATAAAATACAGAAAATTACAATAAAACATTGGGTTGAAGCATACAACTACTCTTAAATAGTGCGGGAGTCACTTATCATGTCTTTAAATCTTAGCTTTCGCAGTAAAATATTGCTCAGCATCAGTGGTCTTGCCGTGTTGGGTTTTACTGCCTCCATCGGTTACGCGACGTGGGCGAATCAAAATTATGTATTAAAAGAAGGCGGTGAGGCAGCGGTGATTCATGCCAAATTGCTCACCCGTAATATCAGCAGCACCTTATTTGGTGGGCGTGATTTAGCCAGCTCGATGGCTGAATTGTTGGCCACTTTGTCACAAGCCGGCGTTAAAGATCGCGACCTCATCAACAAGATTCTTAAAGACCAATTACAAGCTAGACCTAATACGTTAGCCCTTTGGACCGCATGGGAACCCAATGCGCTTGATGGCCGTGATGCTGAGTTTGTCAACCGCAAGCCTGACCATGATGCCACCGGTCGCTATATCCCATATTGGGTACGTTCTGGTGACAAAATCATTGTCGAACCGTTAGTCGATTACGATAAACCCGGTGCCGGTGATTACTACTTATTGACCAAGAAAAATAACGCGCTGACTTTCCTCGAACCATATCTTTATCCGGTGGATGGCAAAACTGTACTGTTGACGTCAATTGTGCAACCGATTCCAAACAAAACTGGTTCGCAGTTTCTTGGTGTTGCTGGGATTGATGTATCGCTAGATGCGTTTAGCGAAGCGCTGAGCAAGGAAAAACCCTATGGCACCGGTGTGTTGTCACTGGTGTCGAATCAAGGCAACTGGTTGGTGCATCCAGAAAAAGACAAAGTGACAAAATCGGCTAATGACCTGCCAGCAGAGGCTTTAGCGGCAATTAAGGCTGGGCAAAGTTATCAATTTACGGATCAAGATGATGTGATGCACTTTTTCGAACCGATCTCGATTGATAAAACGATGGAGCCGTGGTCGTTACGGGTCTCGATTCCAAAATCCAGCCTGTTAGCGGAAGCCAACTCAGTACGCAATACCACGCTGTTGATTAGTGTATTGGCGGTAGGGGTGATGTTGTTATTGATTGCGGCGATTTTGCGTAG
>Ga0079301_1000100_pt1 | contig 42937 bp, 70 predicted proteins | sample Wag4_2014_7_11_3_FD_74797 | JGI IMG/M metagenome (GOLD analysis project Ga0079301, IMG submission 74797) | Fresh water mixed with fracking chemicals microbial communities from Ohio, USA - Utica-2 Time Series FC 2014_7_11 | ecosystem: Engineered > Industrial production > Chemical products > Input... | reverse complement strand
CCTAATATAATACGTATTATTTTAACGACTGGAAATCGTTACTGATATTTATCAATATTCGAAGTTTTTATACGTAAGTGAGCTTAACTGTGACGTTTCCGGCTGATGATTGATAGTGGTTGCAACGAACACGAATTTGTAGGTCTTGGCTACTACTTGCAGGGTAAACATACTCAGGATGAACAATGAAATCTACTGTAGAATCTGTTAAATCGTTGCTTACATCGTCTACAAACATGTCTTGATCGGAAACTGTACCAACTTCAATGTTAGGAACAACATTACCCGAATAGCCACTAAATGCTGTGTTGATTTCCATACTCACTGACACAATCTTACGTCCTGGGCTGATGTTGCCCAGGGTTTGTGTTGTACTATTACCAAAGCCCACTACTGGCATAGTAAACGTAGTTGTTAATGTCTTAGCGTCAACTGTACTACTATCCTTATTACCCAACATTTCCCATGCACTACCTGTGTAAAGGTATAGGCCCCATTCACCGTCGCCCTTGTTGACTACGTAGGCCTGATCGCCGGCTGCTGGTTGTAGTGCATCACGTGCAGAAATATTAGCAACAACTGTGGTGCCGCCTGTACGTACACCTTGCTCAATGTTCATCGCTAGCGGTAAGCTACCAGTGTGACCGCTAAAGATACCTGTTTGATCTTGCCACAGTGTACTATCTTCGTAGATTAAGATCTCGCCACCATTGCTGCGAGTTAAACGAATCTTTGATGCATTAGTTGCTGATGTGCTAGTTGGCAAGCCTGAAATGTTACTTTCACCTACAAAGAAGTAGCCGCCACCTTCTGCATTACCGTTAGTGATTGTAATAGCATTACCATTTAATTCTGTTAGTGTTAATACTGTTGCTGTGGCACTAACAACTAAGTTAGCAATGTTTGCGGCTGCAATATCAACTGCCATGTCCTGTGGAGTACTTACTGTAGCATACACGCTACCGTTTGACGTAAAGTTTACAAGTGTGTTGCCACTGCCAGTATTAAAATATGCACTGAAAGGACTGTAACCACCTACTAAACCGTAAATTGCTTCAAGCTCATTACTAGCAATTGTATTCTCTAAAGGCAATGCTTCCGCTACAACTTGTGTGTTGGAAGTTTCTGCATTAATTAAGTTTACAATTTCAGACACTGTGGCATTACCACTAGCACCAGTTAATGTAATGCTGTAACCATTGATGCTGATAGCATAATCGTCAGTAATTTGTGGATTGCCCTGGTCGCCAGTTAATATTGTAGGTTCTGAACTTTGAATGTTTAAGAACGCAACTTTACCGGTTGAGGTAGCAACATTGGTTAATGTTCCGTTAGTATCAACGTAAATGTATTCGCCTTGTGAACCGGGAATGTTTGGATCAAAGTCAATGATTCTGTTGTTAGGCAGAATCATAAAGTAGTTCGGACCTGGACCACTTTCGGTAACAACACCAACCATTCTATCTGCGGTTAGGGCATTAGCTTTTACAAAGCCTTGATCTGTTACTGCAATAACGTCGCCTTTAACGAAACCGTGATTGGTTTTTTCTAAAACATAGTTAACCTGAGGATTCAAATATTGGAATCGACTCATCACAGTTGGGTAGAACGCTGAGGTAACCGAAGTTGGCAATGGATCCAACATTGGATAGCCATTTTCGTTTAGCGTGAATACTACTGCGGCACCTGAACCAAATATACCGTTACCTGTGGTAACAGCAAATGTATTATAACGTAACCAATCCTCTACAACACATGTTACAGTTTCTCTGGTCTTTGCACTAATACTGATAATTTTTAAGCACTTACCATCTGTGGCACCAGCGATCCAATCGCCTACTTGTACGTCTAATCCATTGTATTGAAAGTCGTCGCGTGTCAAGTGACTGCCGTGAGCTTGTGCTGTTACAGTAAATGTAATTTCCCAACGATAATATTTTTTACTTGGAGATCCTTCGTACCATAAGTCACTGCTACCATTAGCAAAGGGCCAATACTCAGTACCGGCGATAGAACTAACGCTAACACCTAGTACTTTGTTTGGATAATTTAATCTAACTTGATTTGATCTATATGACAGTGACATGTATTAATCCTTAATCATACATTACAAACTGAATCCAGGCATGTGTAGTAGTACCAAAGCCACCTCTACTTGCACCTGTTTCTGCTTCACGTAATCTTAGTTTCACTACAACTTGACTTGCACCGTTGAACAGTGTTGGCGATCCAGCTGTGCCACCGCCATCAATTTCTCTGTAGCCCATTGATGTTTCCATAGGAACAATTTGATACTTGTTGGTGCTGTAATTATAACCGTAGAACATAATTCCAGTTGGTGGATAAAAATATGTACCATTAGCAAATGTAATAGTACATTCACCACCTGATGAACTGTTGATTGTTACGTTACTAATACCAGCACTTAGGTTAGCTGTGCCAGCAAGTGCACCTGAACTGTTATAGTTAAGTTTAAAGCGTTCAACAGTAGCGCCACTGCCGCCACCACTACCGCCTGTGATAGTTGCTTCAGTAACACTAGTGACACGACCTTGTGCATCAACTGTAATACGTGGACTCTTAGTAGCACTACCATATGTACCAGCAGTTACCGCTGTATTTGCAAGTGCAATTACACCAGAAACATTACTGTAACTGATACCTGTACCGCCACTTAGATCAGTAAGAGCAATGCCTCCCGATCCTCCGCCTAGACTGCTTAAGTCAACGGTGTTGCCACCGCTGATACTTAGATTACTGCCGCTTAGAGTTAGTGTTTGGGCATCGCTATCTGAATTGCTATAACCATTTGCAGAAAGATATGCTGCAACATTACTATCATCATAGTTAGATTGTACACTGCTTAAATTAGCAGGCGTAAATGTAAATACACCAGTACTGCTATTATACGATAAGCTACCATTGCCACTTGGTGTTACTGCGGTAGCAACACTTAGATTGCTTAACTGAATACCACTAGCGCCGTTAGTGCCGCGGACATTACCTGCATCAACTGTGCTTGTATTGCTTAATGTTAATATTAGGTTACCACTACCGTTAACTGTGGCTGTACTAATGCTTACTCCGTCAGTACCAGCATTACCTTGTGGGCCTCTGATGTTACCAACATCTTGAGTTGATGTGTTGCTGTAGTTTAATACTAAGTTACTGCTTACTAGGCTTACGCTTGTAATACCAACGCCGCTTGAACCAGCGTCGCCTTTTGATCCTTTAACATTGCCGGTATCAATAGTTGTGCTGTCGTTTAGCGTAATAATTAAATTGCCGCTGCCATTAACTACTGCTGTGCTGATACCTGCATTACCGTCACCCTGAGGACCAACATTACCCTGTGGACCTTGAACATTACCAGCATTAATTGTCGCACTGTTGCTTAATGTAATGATTAGATTTGTGCCGGTAACAGTGGCACTACTTATATCAACACCGTTTGTACCGTTATTACCGGCAGCACCTCTAACATTCCCAACGTCAACTGTACTTGCGTTACTTAGTGTAAGGATTAAATTACCACTACTATTTACACTGCCTGAAGCAACACTTACTCCAGGATCACCTTGATCGCCTGGTTGTCCAACTACACCGCTTAGATCAATGTTGGAGCCGTCATATACTAGATATGTATTGCCTACAACACTCATTGTTGGTCGGTTTGTTAAATCAGTATAGTCACCGCTAAAAGCTACAGTTGATAAACTTGCATTGCTATTATTGAGTACGTTAGCAATTTCGCCTAGTGTATCTAATGCAGCTGATGCACCGTTTACTAGGTCGTTAATTGCTGTGTCTACATAATTTTCAGTAGCAACATTTACACCATTGTATTTTAAATTTGTATCAGCACTTAATGTACTGCCATTTAAATAAATTGTGTCACCTGAAAGGTGAAGTTCAGTCCATCTATTCGATGCTGTACCTAAACTATAAACATTATTTGCACTAGGAACAATATTTGCACTTACATTACCTAATAGTGTAATTACATTGCTGTCGCCGTAGTTGCCTACTGAATTTGCAAGACCAGCATCGACATACGCCTTCATATTTGTATTAGCTGTGTTAACATAGGTCTGAGTAGCGTAACTATTTGTAGACAAGTATGTTGCTACATTGCTGTCGCCGTAATTACCTGCTACGCTACCTATTACTGATGTTAGGTTAACTGAGCTATTACTACCACTAATTGTAATAACATTGCCACTTAGACTTAATGTCTGAGAATCTGTATTATCCTTTAATACACTAAGATCGACACTGTTACCACCACTTATACTTAAACTATAAGTAGATGAGTTCCAACTTAATGATTGTGTGCTGCCGCTGGCTTGTACATTAGCAGGTGTAAATGTAAATACACCTGCATTATTATATACTAAACTGCCGTTGCCACTAGGCGTTGCTGTAACAATACTAAAATCTGTAAGGTCAACATTACTGCTTCCACTGCCGCCGGAAATAGTACCAGCTTCAAACTTATTAGTCGAACTATTCCAAATTAATACTTGGCCGTTAACAATACCTGTTGCATCAATATCATTTAAGTCAGCTAAATTAATTGAACTTGCTACAATGCTGGTATCCACACTGAAAGTAATTCTATCAGCATTAGCTTGAGTAGTGATAGATATACCAGAGCCAGCAACGAATGTTACATCGTCAGCTGCTTGGTCTGCACTAATTGTAGTTTGTCCTGAAACAAGGATATTACCGAAGCCTAAACTTGTACCAGTGCCGCCTTCGCCACTACCCGAAATTTCAATCAAGTCAACGTTTTGGATACGCCCGTAAGTATCAACTGTGATACGTGGTAAGTGGGTTGTATTACCATAAGTTGCCGCGGTTACTCCTGTGGCAACTAAATCAATAGTTGCGTTTGAATTATTACCTGTGCCGCCAGTAACACGAATTTGACCTGATGTACCAATTACATTTCCAACAAATGGACTAGTAATTGTTTCGGCTTGTGTGGCGGTAATTAAGGTAGGTGTGACACCTGTAATTTGACCTTTGCTGTTAACTGTAACTACAGGAACGTGACTAGCATTGCCCCAAGTACCAGCAACACCTGCAATGTCGGTAATGAATACACCACTACTGTTAGAAGTTAGCCCTCCACTTGAGCCAGCAACTACATTAAGTGTTAGTGCGCTTTTGTTTAAACCATTACCAGCACTATAAACGTCCATTGTACCTGGACGCCATTTACCTGCTGCTGAACTATAAATTAATGCCTGGCCACCTTGTGGTGTATATGCTAGATTTGCTTGGACATCGGCAAGGTCGTTGAGTTCGACTGAACCAAACACAAGTTCAGTTGCGCCAGCATTTACACGTACGAATTTTAATCCGTATCCGGTGTAATCTGAGGGGGTATCATTTAAATCTATAAAGGTGTTTGCCATCTGCCATCCTATCAGCAAAGTAATATAGCTGTTTATTACAACTATTTATCACTTTAGCTTGATAGAATAACTCGACTAACTTGGCCGTATGAACTGTCGTATGTAGCGCCGTCACCTACGTGTTCTCTGTCCATATAAACACGGATGAAAGTGAAGTTACCTTGGAAAGTGTACGCTTCTGAAAGATCAGCTGGGTTGTTTGCGTTAAACTGAATGTAACCTGCCGGATTCCAAAAACCTCCTGCTGTTGTAGCAGGAATAATATCAAACCAATCTGCGGCTGTAGGAGATATGCTTAGTGTACCCTGGATACGTAATCTGCCAACATATTGGTTATATGTAACCTGAATAGTATGTAAACCGTCAGTGAAGCCGTAATAGCTGTCACCTTTCACAGTTTCGCTATACTTATTCATTTCTGTGCCCGAGGCACTCATAATTGTTACACTTCTGCGGTTAATTGGCATATTGAATCCTAATAGCTATTTCAATATATTTATCACTTAGCTGTTTAGTATTGCTCGTGTAATCAACATAGTGTGTTTTGGATAGCTGAGCTTAAGGAAAGGCAGAATGTTTACGAACTCGTCAAACTTACAATAAATTGTAGTAGTAAATCTAGCAGTCCAGTGTTTAGGGATATGTGCGTTAAGATTCTCTTTAATAAACACTATGAGAGAATTAATTTCTTCTGCGTCTTCTTCGCTATGATGTCTAAATGTTCCCATTGCAGGAAAAGATCGTCGGTACTTAAAAGGTAACCAAGTTTCGATTTTACAATCATAAATCCCATACCACAACCGGTCTTTCCCTTGACATCGATAGTTATTTGAAAATAATAATTCTAAGTGTTCCTTAGATATCGGTCCGCAAACTTGATGAATAGAATCTTTATAGACAGCTAATGTCAGTATCAAGTCTTTATAATCTTGAATAAAAAGACTCGGCTTTTCTGTAGATATTAACTGCCTTGTGGGATGCTTTAAAACTTCTTCGGTAAAATTTGTCAAATCAAATTTGAAATTTAAGATTTGCTCGCCGTATTTTTTATTAGGATCAAACTTTAGATTAAAAACTATTTTATAAGGATAACGGCCAAAATAGATACTGTTAGAAGGCAGTAAGTCAAACCCTACTGCCTTCTTTTTAAGTACCTTAACTTCTGACTGAGAAATCGTAGGTGTTTTTTTCTTGATCATAGTTTACCTCCACCGTGCAATCAGCAAGATTATCAAACAAAATTTTACGGCTCAGAGGCTTCTTAATCTTTTCCTCAAACACACGCTTTAGCGGTCGTGCGCCCATGCTTGGTTCGTAACCATCTGTAGCCAGTTGCTGACGGCACAGTTCAGTAATAGTAATACGCACACTGCTATCATTGTTTGACAATAACTTGTTTGTATCAACTACTAAACGATCTACAATCTTAAGCATCATATCCTTGTCTAGCTTGCTAAACTCAATTACAGCATCAAGTCTGTTACGAAACTCTGGTGTAAAGAAGCTCTCAATTGCTTTGTTGATCTCGCCAGCCTTAACACTGTCGCCAAAACCAATCTTACGCTTCTCCGCATTGGCAGCACCGAGGTTACTTGTCATAATAAGGATGACGTTAGTAAAGTCTACAGTCTTACCTGTTGCACTTGTTAGTCGTCCGTCATCCATAACCTGTAGTAGTACCTGTAGTACTTCTGGTGCAGCCTTTTCAACTTCGTCGAGCAGTAGCACACAGTTAGGTGTATCCTCAACGGCAGCAATAAGCTGGCCTTGTCCCATCTTGCCTTCAGCGTGGCCAACATATCCTGGAGGTGCACCAATTAACTTTGCTACACTGTGACGCTCCTGATATTCACTCATGTCAAACTTAACCAGCTTGGCTTGTAGTTCGTTAGACAGTGAACGTGCTGTTTCGGTCTTACCTGTACCAGTTGGACCTACAAACAGGAAGCTGCCAATTGGCTTGTTGGGTTCACGTAGTCCGCTCTTGCTAACAAGAATGGCTTCTACAATCTTATCGACTGCGTTATCCTGTCCGTACACTGTGCCTTTGATACGTCCATCTAGATTCTTGTAGCCCGTAGTGCTTTCGGTATCAATTACATCAGCACCAATCTTACTTGTCTTTGCAACCACGTTCACAATGTCCTTAAGGGTAACAACTTTGTCACCGCGTAGCTTAACAGCGGCGCCCGCAGCATCAACAGCATCCAGTGCCTTATCAGGGAAGAACTTAGACTTAACATAACGATCAACAAGCTCAACACTCTTTTCTAAGATCTTGTCATCATATTCAACACCATGGAACTCTTCGTAGTAATTCTTAAGTCCTTTAACAATTAACTTAGTGTCTTCAACTGATGTTTGTTCAATGTCTAGTCGTGCAAAGCGTCGCATCAGTGCGCGATCCTTTTCAAAGCTGTCAGCAAACTCGTCTGGAGTAGTTGCACCAATGGTAAGCAGTCTGCCCTTGCCAAGTACTGGCTTAATTAAGTTAGCAACGTCAACACTGCTACCGCCTGCACTGCCTGCGCCCATGATCATATGAATTTCGTCAATGAACAAAATAGTATTTGGGTTTGACTCGAGTGTTTGCAATACGCCCTTGATGCGTTCTTCAAAATCGCCTCGATAACGTGTACCTGCAAGTAAGTTACCAATGTCTAGACTATAAACAACTTTGTTCTTGAGAATGTCGGGTACTTCGCCCTCAACAATCTTCTTCGCAAGGCCTTCTGCAATTGCAGTCTTACCTGTACCAGGTTCACCTACTAGTACACAGTTATTCTTCTTACGACGAGCAAGAACGTGAATAAGATCGTTAACTTCTTCGTGACGGCCGATCAGCGGATCAATCCTGCTCTTAAGTGCTTCTTCATTTAGGTTCGTCGTAAACTCATTGAGTAATTCTTGATTTTCTGTTGTGCGATTCTCTTGCTCAATATATTGATTAATTGTATTCCTGTCTAATCCGTTTATTTCACAGATATAACGTGCATGACAATTATCCTCTGTAAGAATACTAATTAATACATCAATCGGGCTTAGACGGTCTCTACCGCTAAACAAAATTTGTGCAAGGGATCGCTGAATTACACGATCTAAACTCATAGTCTTTTTAGGTGCACCTTTAACACCATTTGTGGGAACAAGACCATTCAAATCTTGATCACTTAAGTAGTTAACTAAATCCTCTTTAATTTGACTATGGTCAACGTTGAGATTTTTACAAAGACTAATAATATCGTCGTCATCAAACAATGACAGCATCACATGCTCTAAACAAATATACTCGTGTCCTTTGTCTGTAGCAAAACTGGCTGCATTACGAATAATCTTCTCAACTTGGGTATTATTGCTCATTAATTAGTTACCTATTCTCTATAATTTTATTTAATGCTTCTATGTGATTAGAATCGCTTACATCTGGTATAAAAATGTTAACTATAACAAAATAGTCTCCTGTTGTTCTAGTATTTGAATCTGGGATGCCTAGGCCTTTTAATCGTAGCTTTGTTCCACCTTGTGTGCCTTTAGGAATAGTAACTTTTAATTCTTTTCCAAGAGGATGATCAAGTGTTATATCAGAACCCACAATTGCCTCTAATGCATTTACATCTATTCTAGCATAAAGATTATTTCCATCAATAGCCATATTTTCGGGTATATCAACATTTACCCGAACAATTAAATCACCGGGTGGTGCGTCCTTATATCTTCTAGGACCCTTACCCTTAAGTCTAAGTTTAGTGCCATTCCGAGTACCTGGATTTACATAAATTACTTCTCTAGCATAGCCTACATCAACAAGCATATCTGTACCTGTGAATAATTGCTCCAGATTGATATGCACATCAGTTATAGCATCGGGATTTTTTTGTCTTTGTCCGCGGTCTTGAAAGTTTTTTACATGCCGTAAAATGTCTTCAAAGTCAAACGGATCGCCGGGCGACGGGCGTTCATTATTCCAATTAAAGCCTGTCCAACCTTGTTGAGACTGGGGGCTATCGTAATTTGATTTTTTTTGAGGATCGCCTAGTACTGCATATGCTTCGTTTATCTTTTTAAACTCAGCTTCATCACCACCTTTATCGGGATGGTGTTTCATTGCTAGTCTACGAAAGGCTTGTTTAATTTCTTCTGGAGAAGAATTACGATTTACGCCTAATTGTTGATAATAGTCCATTCTACTATTATAGTATAGTTAGACTATTTTGTCAACGATCAAATGTAGGATTAAACAAATTTGAATGGTAGAAAGGTTGACTCATTGACATTGGGTCATGGTGTCCAGTAACACCCTTAACCTCAGGAATATAATGCATTAACAAGTTTTCGATTCCGTACTTAAGTGTCATACTGCTTCCAGAACAACCACTGCATGAGCCACTAAGCATGAGCTCTACCATACCTGTGTCTATATCAAAATCCATAAACTTAACAATGCCGCCATGCTGGTCAACCATGGGTGCTACTTTTTCGTCTAGCTGTTCAATAATTGCAGCTACAATTTCTTCTTTAGTTCTCATTTATTTTTTAAACCTATTCGCAAGTTGGTTTGCTCTGTCAAATTCTTTTAATCGTTCTGCTACTTCATCTTTAGCAAGTTTAGTACGTTCAATTGAAATATCTCGTGCCTTAGCTGTTAACTTTGTTAGGAACTCACGTTCATTTTTAATTAGAGCTTCCCATTTTGCAATTTCATTTTCAGACTCACTAATTAGACGTTGAGTGTCCATGAACATCATCTTGAGGCTATTTGCTGCCTTTTGTTCAAACAGTTCAAAAAACCATTTACGCATTAGTTATTTCCCTTTGCCTGTAACTGAATCGTTTATGTCTTTTTGGTTCTTGTACCAATCTATCCACGCTTCAACTTTTGCTCTGCACTCGTGATATTGACCATAATTTGTAACAACTACTTTGAGCATTTCACTGAGTTGTTCTTCGTTAGGTTTTACCTGTTCGAGGTCCTTACATGTAATTAGCAGACTCTCTGGCGCGGCAGGGAATTTCATGGCAACAGGAACCTTTGTTGCACAACCAGACATAATCATCAGTATTGGAATCAATATTAATTTTTTCATTTTGGATCCTTCTTATCTGCGTCTGGTGCAGGTTTCATAACTGGATAAACGGAAGCACCATTAAGTATCTCAGCAACTCTAGGATCAAGTTTGCATTGACCATTTACTTCTTTAGCTACTTCGATAATTTTGTCTTGGTACACAATTTGGTTATCCCTAATAACCTGTGTTTGATATTTGATACGTTCTTCGATTACTGTATTAACTGCTACACTTTTTTGTTCAGCTATAGCAATCTTTTGTTCGTACTCCTTGATCATTTTTTGATAATGATCATTGATGCTTGCTCCGCCGTACATATAGATTCCTAGTACAGTCATTATAACGCTAAGGGGTTTGATAAAGATTGAGTAGGCTTTGAAGGGAGGAAGTCTTCCTAATATGCCTGCTGCAAAGAAAAGTGCAACACCAACACAAGCCATCATGAGCCAAAATGTTGCAGGTATTTTTCCAATAATCCAAAAGAACAACCACATCATGGCCTAATCACTCCTGTTCTGTGTATTCGATAATTTACCTTTCGGTTAAATTAAGTTGCTTTAGCAATTAAAATATTATCTTGCTTTGAAGGGTTGTAGATAACAACGTATTGGTCAATTGGCAATGCTGCCATTTCACCTAGCATACCTTTTAACTTACCAAACAGTACCTTATCGAAATCAAATTTAATAGCACTTTCTTGTATGCCGTGCTGTAGCATTACTTCACTGCTAGGACCAAAATCAACTAGTTCCAACGCAATAACGTTTCGCGAATCTTGTAGAACCAAGCGTCCTTCGTTGATTCCTGCCTGTAATAAATTACTGTCCTTGAGGAATTCTAAGATTTGGTTTGATTTATCTTGTGCGGCTGCTTCTGCGGCTGCTTGTTCTTCCAAACGCTTTTGTTCTTCTATTCGTGCAGCTCGTTGAGTTTCAAACTCTTCGCGAGTTACATAGTTGGCCGGGTCTGTAATAATGTATTCGTAAATTTCATCTTCGCTTAATGGAAGGTAATCATCGTTGAGATAGGTCTTAGCTTCCCATGCAAGTTTACCTGCAAGACGTTCAGTATCGCGGATTAGTGTTTTAATATCTTCGACTACACCTTCCTTACGATCCATTTCAACAAATACCATATAGTAGCCATCATCGTTTGGATTTGGGCTTACTTCGATGTCACGCACTTCAACTACAGCACCGTTTAGGAAACCGTATAAGTCTTCGCCTACATTGCTTTCTGTTACTTGGAATCCTAATACTAGAACTTCTTTGGCATCACCAGTTTTAGGTTCGAACTCGTCGATACTAAGTTTCTTAAGTACAACGTTTTTTAGATCACCTTCTTTGAGAGACATTAGAACGCTCCTTGGTCAGGTTGTTGTTCAGGCGGAGTTACCATCTGTTGTGATTGTAGATCTGTTTCAGTATTAGTATCCTCTGTATCAACGTATGAGTCATCGTCAGCCTCAACTACAGCGGTTGAGAACTCATCTACATACTTACGTGGAATCTTTAACTCAACTACCCACACAGGCTGACTTTCGGTGCGAGTCTTGTATCGTGTGCTGCCGTCAGGGCGAACTGTTACTTCAACATCGTCAAATGTTTTAACTTTAACAGGAGTTAGTAGGGTGTCCTTTTTATAATCAACTATACACTGACGTGCTAGTAGTCTCTTTGCACCCTCAGGATCAGGCATATCGTTGTAGGGATAAAGTAGCTTTACATTAACCCAATGGCGCTCTAGTGTAGGGCCTTCTAGTACTTCGCCCTTCCCCCAGTTAGCGTAGGCATAAAGATCGCAACTATCCAACACCTTTTCAACTTCTAGCAACATATCTAGAAGGGTGTTAGTTTCGCTGATCTTCTTAATCTGGTCGTTGACCATCTTAACTGATATAGTCATAACATTCTCCTGTTACAACTATTTATCAGTTTAATGCTTATGTGATATGGGCCAATTGAGCTTAAAAAACGCTAGTGCTGTTTCGTCTACAAAATACAGAAAAGTTCTGTATCCGTCGTGAGTATTTACATACCAAGCCCACTTATCGTTGGCTAAATGTGCTTGATCTGTGATTTGTAGCTGTTCCCAATACATAGTTTCAACACTGGGCCCAAAGTTGTCCCAGCACCACTGACGTAACATTATAAAGTTACTATTACGCTCAAACAGTTGCCGATCATTATAATGCCTTTTAATCTCTACACGATGACTAAAGTGTTGATACCATGTGTTGCGTTTGTTGAGCTTGGTTACTTTATAGTACATTGTTTGTTTTCAAGCCAGTCTCTAAATAGTGCTAAGTTATTAATATTAAGAGGAAGGAATTCGCTAGGAACAGACGAAACTTTAAATCGGTATCCCTCGATAATCTTCTGCACTTTTTCTAGAACTTCGGCACTAGTATGATTATTAATCCATTCAGAAAATCCGCGGCCATCTTGCTCAATATCCCAATCAAACTCTGATTTAATGGCTTTTTCTAAATTAGAAATTGCCTTAGCTGAACCGTAAAAAGCATAATCAAACTGCGCTAAATGGCTGCGGGCAGAATAGCTGTTTTGATACACACCCAGACGTACCTCTGGGTGTGCAGTTTTTCCAGCCTTACTATCATTAAGACCAAACGGATCTTGAAAGATATAAAGTAAGTTCATTGGTTAGATTTTCCAAACATAGTCTGCTGGTGGTAATGTAGCTCTGTTAACTCGTTGATTATACAAATTAATTAAGCCGTCAACAACACGAGTTTTATCATGTTCAGCAGGCTTGCCAGTTCCTTTATTATTGTAATAAGCATCCCAGTAACTTTCCTTGAGAGTTTCTTGAACGCTAGTAGGATCTCCATAGAGTGTAACTAGCAGGTTTTCTAACTCCTCATCAAACTTTGCATCTAGTGCAAGACCTTGTGTGGCTGCGCGATGATATAAAATACTTAGAGGTCGAAATACTTCTAGTTCTAGTGGCGCCATTGGCCAAACACGTCTGTGAAAGTTTAAAGCACGATCCCAATATTGTCCTTTGTTGCCGTAATTATCAGACAACTCAAAACATTCTTCGCCACTCTTAATCTGTGTAAAGGCACCAGCCATTGTAGGATGACGCTTTGGTACACATCCGTTCTTAACTAGAATATTGTTCATAGCTACAGCAACAGCATCACGAGTTTCAAGTTTAATCATAAACTCGTCATACGGAGATAACTTACGCTTATTCTTACTGTTAATACGGATCATATTATGACCGGCTAGCCATACGCCATACTGAACACGTTCGGTTTCAGGATCAAAACCAGCTCGACGAATTTCTTCGTTTTCAATCTCATCAACATCAATATACCAGACAGGAAACTTATTATAACCCTTCAATCGACATACTTGAGTAGTATGATGTCCATCCCAAAGACAAAAATATTCTTTACCGTCAATTGTAAACTTAATAGCACAAGGTACAATTACGCAAGTAGGATCAAAATCAGAATAAATCTTTGCAGTATGATTGGGCGCAACGTCCCGTTGGAATAGAGTCCAAAGATAAAGTTGCTCCCAATTTACGTAAGCAAACTTTGGATTACGGGTAGTACCTTTACCCATTGTAATATGTACTCCCTCAGACGGATCATACTCATATTGATCCGTCTCATACTTAGGACCAAGTACTACACGAATACCTTGTTGAATATCTTCTAGGGGAATAATGCCATTAGGATAATTTTCAGCCATCTTACGTAGATCGATAGCATCATCCTTCATCTCAAACTTAACACTGTAATTTTTTAAAAAGTCTCCTACAGTACGCTTCTTATTATATGCGACCTTAGAAACTGCCGCCCGACGTTGAGCGCGATTAACTGACATTTCAATAGTTTTCATAATTACCTCCAATTGTGTTTACTTTATTTCAACTATAGGCTTACTTCATATTTCAGCCGTAATATTAGTATAGCAAAAAGACATGCTTTGTCAACCTATTTTAAAATATTCAAAATCAATAAGTTAGTTGTTATTCTTTTGAGTACCTAGCTAAATAAAAGTGTATGATGTTAAACACTTTATACGACACTCAACCAAACAAGGCGTTAGGAACAGCGGAAAGTGCTGCCTGCGCCTTTTTTATTGGCTACACTAAAGGGAGTACCTTAAGATGTCAAGACGCAGAAGAAAAGAACGCGAGTATGCAAAAGAGTTCAACAATAAAGGAGAAAACCATTTGAGAGTAATCGAGGGCGGTGCTGTTACAAAGCCCAGACAGAAAGATGTAAATATTGTACCAAGAAATTTTCACCAAGACGATTTATTGGGTCACTTAGAAGATGACAAAGTCAACATAGTGTTTGCGATTGGTCCAGCAGGAACAGGTAAGACACTAATCTCAACCTTAGCAGGTATCAAAGGATTCAAAAAAGGATATATCGATAAGTTTGTACTAACACGACCAGCGGTCAGTGTAGACGAACAACACGGCTTCCTACCAGGAACTCTACAAGAGAAAATGGCCCCATGGACTCGTCCGATCTTTGACATTTTTGAGGAATACTACCATCCAGAGCAACTTGAATATTTGTTAAAAGCAAATAAACTAGAGATTGCACCTCTTGCTTACATGCGTGGTAGAACATTTAAGAATAGTTTTATTATTGCAGACGAAATGCAGAACGCAACTGACAGCCAAATGAAGATGTTATTAACACGTATCGGCGAAGGCAGCAAGCTAGTAGTAACCGGTGACCTTAACCAACATGACCGCGGTTACGAAAGCAATGGTCTAAAAATGTTCATGGAACGTTTATTAGACAGAGGTTCAGAAAGAATTAAAGTAGTAAACTTTGACCGAGGCGATATCGAACGTCACCCTGTAGTAGAAGAAGTACTACGCATTTACGGCGAAGAATAATTATAAGCTGTTGATGTAAGATATTTTACGCTGTATGTACTGAGCAATATGATCGTTGCTCAGTACATACCAGTTATTGCTATAAAGCTGTGTAGGGTCAGCGGCCATCCTGTCCTTGTATGTCTTACCGCCAAACATATCATCTGATCCAATAGCATCCCTGCTCAATGCTTCCCAAGGATCGATAGTTGTAACGCCTGCACGAATATTCTTACTAGCTAATGTTCTAGCAAGTATTTTTGCTGTACCTTTATCCATTAGCTCGTGTTGCCAATTTAAATTCTTTGGATCACCGCCTAGTACTTTGATACCAAATTGTTCTGGATTTTTACTGAAATCACTGTAGTTATGTTCGTTACCGGGTATTTGATATAAGCCTAAGTCAACAGGAATGATAGCATCGATCAACCGTTCGTGCCTAATTAAATGATGTGTTTCAGTTATGTGCTCCATAGGCTCTTTGGGCAGTCCTATAATATACCCGCTACATACATGCCAGTGTGGGAATTGAGTTTTAATATACCTCAAAAATTCAAATGCTTGCTCTCGATGTATACCTTTTCTAATATACTTGCTAGCTTCACGGTGAAGAGTTTCAATGCCAAAATAGTGTCCTATGAAGCCGCAACTATCTAGCAGTTCTGCTTGTTCAGGTTTGGCCTGCATGATATCAAATCGATTATAGCCAACAATAATAGGTTTAAAATCTAATTTATCAACTGCGGCCTTAAGCGTTTTAATCTTGTTGTCATCTTCGTTGAATGTGTCATCTACACAGCTGAAACGAGTAATACCAAAATTATTGTTTGCATCTTTAAAGAAATTTGTTAAGCATTCTGATGATGTATCGTTTACTCTTTTAGCATTTCTAAATTCAAATGTGCAAAAGGTGCAATTAAATTTACAGCCTAATCTCACTTCAAACTGCAAAATATCATTTGCTGTTAAACAGTAGTCATTGTACAATTTAGGTACAATTGGATTTTCTACAACTGTATTAGTTTCCCTGTGATATGTAGGAATACCGTTAATAACTTTTACTGTGTTGGGTTCAATATAATCAGGATTATCTAACCATTGTTCAAACAAATGCAGACTGCGGCCCTGAAAGACAGCATCTGGAAGCAACTCATCAAAGTTGTAATCAATTAGATTAATAGGCCCCCCAACAATTAAACCCAGTTTAGGGTAATGTTGTTTTAATTCTAATATGATATTAGCAACGTGGGAACCCTTACTGAGAAGGTACTCATTAAATAATGTACTGCAAAGAATTAATGGATTAGATATATTATTTTTATTGATCCATTGCAACAGTGTTTGTATTAATACAATATGTTGCCAACCATTAACATAGTTGATTACCGTTGAAGGTATGTTACGTTCAACAAATAATTGATTGAGTGCAAACGGCGCCAACGGTCTAATAATACCACTACGTTGACGATTTTTTTCAAACGTATTAGTACATTCTAAAATTATGGCGCCGTCATGTGTATGCATCAATTGCTATTTAATTGTAGCTCAATCAGCGTTGCACTAAGATTGATTTCGGGGTCAGCACACAAGCTACTCTTAGACATGCCATCGCGAATAATAACAATAGCTTGATCTTGCTGTAGCTGACTCTTACCCCAAAGGTCTAGATTACGATACATAAAGCGATATACTTCATCATATTCTTCTGGGCGAGCTTGGCTTACAATAAGTTCGCGGGCTGGCTTGAACTCGCCGTTCTTAAACAAGTCAATAGCACTCAGCATCCAATCACTTTGGTTACCATCTCCTGCTTGAGGCTTCTGTAGCGCACCATCAACAACATTTTGCTGTACTAGATTAATGCACTTACGCAAGTCAGGATAGGTTGCTTGTACATAAGTGTCTAGCGTTTCTAAATCAATATCAACACCTTCAGTCACACAGATCTCTGCGATACGAGCTGTAAACTCTGTAACGTCTAGCTTCTCAATGTGGAAGCCTTGTGTTCTACTGTGCAGTGCAGGAATAACACGCTGTGGATAGTTACAGGTTAGAATAAAGCGACAGCAAGTGTGATACATTTCCATAACACCGCGTAATGCTGCCTGGCCATTGGGAGTAATATAATCAGCTTCGTCCAACAGCACGTACTTCATGTCACCGAATGGCATGGTGCTGGCAAAGTTAGTGATCTTGTTGCGGATAGTATCAACGTTGTTTTCGTTTGAAGCGTTAATCTCTAGGATATCCATACTATTGATACTTAGCTCGTTAAGCAGTACCTTAGCCAGTGTAGTCTTGCCTGTACCTGGCGCGCCGCTGAACAGCAAGTGCGGCAATGCTCCGTCCTTTAACCAACCTGTTACCTGTTGCTTTTGTTTAGCATCTCGAAACACATAGCTGTTGATATTGCTAGGTCGATATTTTTCTGTCCAAAGTTCTTTCATATGTTTTTCCTGTGTGTTAACTGTTTAATAGATGTTGTTTTTTCTTTTCAATATATTCGGCACGAAGTTTATCGGCTTTTTTTGATGCGTTGGCAATAATAACTTGCTCCATCTTCCTAACTGATTCTTTTTCATTTATGATACCTAAACTTAAAAAAGAAAGATATTCAAACGCATCAGCATTACTTAAGTTTTGCCCTTTTAGTTTTTGTCTAACCTCACTGTAAATTTCCATAGCTTTGTCAGTATCACACCAATCATTCTTCCAGCTTAATTTTGATTGGATTGACAAATCTTTTCTAGGTATTTTACCAGTTATTGTATAACCAAAGTTTTCAGGGTTCTTAGACATATCACTGAGCATGTATTCGTCAAAAATGTCTGTTTCCATTTCAGGAAGATTAAGGACGTTGTATTGCATACAATCTAACAGATTATTTCGAGATACATTTTCCATACTATCTAAAATATGTTCTCTGCTATCTCCAGTTAAACCGATTATCATTCCGCAACTTAAAAAAGTATCAGGTGTAAGTTGCCTTAGTTTTTTTAGAGTTTCTATTTGTGAAGAGATACGGCTAGTTTTTCTAACTAGTTTGCTTGATTCGGGATTGAATGTTTCAATACCAAAAAAGACGCCGGCTAAATTTATCTTCTGCCATAGCTCTTGTTGTTTAGGACTTTCTAATAAATCTAATCTACAATACCCAGTTAAGTTTATTTTAAAATTTAATTGCGATACTACGTCTGCTAATACTTGCATTTTATCAATTGACTCGTTAATTGTATCGTCTGTGATAAAATAATTATATACGCCGTACTTAGAGTATAATTCATTCAGAGTGGCGGCAATTCTGTCAGCGTCAGCCATCTTTGGATTGTGCATTTTTCTCAAATCAAAATTACAAAATGCACAATTGAATCTACAGCCAATGCCCAATTCGAATCCTAATACATCATTAGGGGTCAAAAAATCTGCATCAGCAAAATGCGGTAAGACGGGATCTTCTAGCGCAACATTAATATTTCTATTTAAGAAAACATTTGATTGGTTTGATATAAATCTAGATAGATCTTTACCGTCTAGCCATGCCTCAAAAATTTCCATACTCCTACCAATAAAAAAGTAATCTACAACATCAGATAGCTTTTTATCGTAAGTTCTATTACCCCCACTTACAACAGTAAGGTTAGGAATGCTGCGCTTAAGTTTAAACAGAACGTCTTTAATTTTATAAATGTCATCAGGAACAAATGGCACACTAATAGCAATAACTGGCCTATCTGTACCACTTAGAAACTTTTTAACACAAGTGTAAAGATCATCTTGGTCCCAGTGTGTAAACCACTCTACTGTGGTACACTCTATATTTCTAGCATGTAATCGTTTAGAAACTTCGCTAGCACCTAAATTTCTATAGTGTACCCAAGGCACCACACCGTTAGAATTTTCGCTGAGAATACATACCTTCATTGCTTATACAATTTCTTCAATGATACCAAGTACTTCAGCAGTGATCAATAGCACACCGGCTGTAATTACATTTCCAAATACTAAAGCAATACCTGCTCCAATACGGAATACTGACTTTACGAGACTAACATAAAAATGGCCGCGGCTAGGATCTTTAGCGGCTGGGATAAAAACTTTTTCAGGTATTGGCATGAACTTACTCCTATAACTTTACTAGTATAACGTATATCAGTAAAGTTGTCAACAATTCTTTTTAGTAAGACTATCAATAAATTGACTAGCACATTTTTCCCAGGACCAATGCAAACTATTTTTATATACTTTGTTCCTAGCTAAGTTTAAGCATTGGGTGATAGCAGTATGCAGATTTTCATCCATAACACCCGTTATGCCATGCTCAATAACGTCTAGTGGTCCAGACACTGGAAATGCAGCCACGGGCGTTCCGCAAGCCATACTTTCAATCATTACTACACCAAAGGTATCAGCTTTACTAGGGAAAACAAACACATCAGCATTAGCATAATAGTTAGCTAGGTCTTTGCCTCGTTTCACACCTGTAAAGATAACATCAGGATACTTTGCTTCAAGTTCAGTGCGATACGGGCCATCACCAACTATCATTTTAGTGGCACCTGGATATTCTAATTTACAAAAATCATCGAGTCCCTTTTCATGACTGACTCGTGTTACACAGAGCAACAAGGGTTTACTACAAATAAGTTTTGTTCTGCCGTCGGGATTAAAAATTGTTCGATCAACCCCACGTGTCCACACTGATAGATTTTTAAAACCTTTTTCTTTAAGTTCTGATACAACAGTCTGAGTAGGAACAAGAATTTTTTTACTATCTTTATGTAACCAACGCATAAATTTATATGTTAATCTTACAGGAATAGGTAAACGGGCTCGTACAAATTCGGGCCACTTAGTATGGTAACCTGTAGTAAATGGAATTTTATTTTTAACGCAATAGTTTCTAACTCGAAATCCAATTGGACCTTCGGGTGTAGCAATGTGTACTGCATCCGCCCAATCAACTTTTCTTTTTATAACATATTGCTTGACCCAAGCTAGTTTGACTTCGGGGTACAATGGCATGTTGCATTTATAGTCTGCGTCGTCATAGTTTAAAAAGTCAACATCATACCCCATATCAGTTAAGGTACGATTTAAATTTTCCAGTGTAGTTACAACACCATTGACTTGACGCCAAGCATCAGTTACGATTAATATTTTTTGACCAGTCGACAAGTTTGAATTCCCCATCGTGCGTCTCCACTATAGCTGTGCAACTTTCTACCCAGTCGCCTGTGTTTAAGTATTCAATACCATTAATGTTTTTAATTGCAGCACTGTGAATATGACCGCATATGACACCTGCGTATCCTTTTTGATCTGCATATGCTGCTAACTTTTCTTCAAATCCATCTACAAAACTCACAGCTTCTTTGGTCTTAGTTTTTAGATATTTGCTCAAACTCCAGTAGTCCATGCCTAGACAACCACGCACAGTATTGAATTTAATATTCATCCATATTAATAAATTGTAGGCCATGTCACCAACATGCATGAGCCACTTCCAATCTTTTTGCATTAATCCGTCAAACATATCACCATGTACAACTAGATAACGCTTACCATTTAGCGCGATATGATCTTGTCTATTTAGAATTCTCACACGGCCAAAACGCAAGTCAAAGTTTAACCATTTGCGTAAGGCTTCATCATGATTGCCTAAAATATAGTATACTCTATTGCCGTTACGTGCTACGGTTAATACTCGACGTATAACATCGCTGTGACTTTGTGGCCAGTAGATTCGTTTCTTCAAACGCCAACCGTCAATTATATCGCCTACAAGGTATAAGGAATCACATGTGTGTTCCTTAAGGAAGCTAACTAATGCTTCTGCTTGGCACCCATGAGTACCCAAGTGAACATCACTAATAAAAACTGTTTTATACTTATTTCCTGATGTGGTCATTGAATTCTACTGCTTTGCTTAGTACAGATAAGTTAACTTTATTCTTATCTGCGTAACTTAGCAAACCTGCTGTATCTTTAGGGAAACAATGCCCACCGAAACCAAACTGTCCATCTGGTCCTGGTACACGTAAATGACTGTCACCTATGCGTTTATCGCGCTGTAACATATCAGTAAATTGATCCCACGAAGTTTTTGCACCACTGATTTTATGCAATTGGTACAACTCGTTCATAAAAGATACTTTAGTTGCTAGCCAACTATTTATAGTATACTTGAGCAAACTAGCACTAACAATATCAGTTTTGAATGTGGGTACTACTTTTACTTTGCTGAACTCAACATATGCACGTTCAACAACTTCGCACTCTTCCCAAACACCGCCTAGGATCTGCATTGGCGGATTAATAAAATCTTGGTGTGCGTTTGCTTCTGTTAAGAACTCAGGATTATAAACAATACGTAGATCGTACTGCTCAACAAATCGTGTTAGATGATCTGGTGTAATTGTGCTTTTAATAACAACTAATCCATCATAAGCAAACTTATTGAGATCCGATAACACATTGTCTACAATAGAAACATCAACAGAACCGTCAGCTCCTTCAGGCGTGGGCAGACAAATGAATGTAATATGGGTGCCGGCTTCTGCTAGCTGTTGTAGCGTCGTTGTGGTTTTCTTTGGATCAACTACCCACATGTCAACATTAGGTTCATCGAAACCATTAATTACTGCTCCGCCAACGAAGCCACTACCAACAACACCTAATCTTAGTCTCATTACCTATTTCCCATTTTTTGAAATGCTTTATCTGTACGTTTTTCTTCGAGCCATTCTTCTTCGCCGTGATACGTAGGACATTTAGCTAATGCTTCATCCACAGCAAATTTTATTTCATATAATCTTTGTTTACAATCAAAACCAACAAACCCGTCCATTCTGGGGTCAGTACAAACATATTGGTATTGCCAAATCTGTTCTTTTACTTTATTGACGCCTAGTTTTTCTATGAAGGGCATATATTATTTACGTTTACCTGATTCCATTCCAACGCCTGTAAGTATACAAAGCACACTTAGCACAAGCCACCAAGCACTGATTTTGTCGAGTGCAACAAGTACCGTCAACGAAACACCTAACAAACCAATTGTTGTTAAGCCTCCCGATACAGTGATATTATTAAATTCAGGTAGTTTCATTAGTATAGCTCTTTTTTAATTGCGCCCACAGCTTCTGTGTTGAATACAATAGTATCACTAGGCGCTTCGTCGGATACCAACAAGCAAGCGTTAGGATCAATTTTCCAAATCTTCTTTTTGTTATTTGGTGTATCGAATCGTTCGTCTTCAACTTCTACAGCTTCTGTCCAACGACCATATTCTACATACACCCACTGGCCAGGTTGGATCCAATCAATGTCATTGCCTACTTCAAACACACGGAACCAGCGTGGCACAATTCCTTCGCTTTTACCAATATTGCTTTGTACGATCAAGCCACTGGCAGTAACCTTGTCACCAAAGTCACCATCTGTGCAAAGAATGTTATCTCTAATAGCTCGCAGTTTCATTTAACCTCCAAGTCGTTTAAAAGCGCGATGCATCCGCATATCATGTTTTAGTCCTCCCAGGGGATGATCGTCTGGGACTTCTTGAATTATTTCCAGTAATACCTTTAAGTCGTTTATGAAGGCAGCATCAAACTCTGCTGATTCTTTACCGTCACCACTTCTAATAGTAATCTGACCAGTTTTAAATTCTGTTGAGGGTTGAGCAAAAGAAAAGCTACTGTTTGCAATCAGAGGGGCGGAAAGGTTACCGGTGGGACCATTGACCGCAGTAATAGTAGTCTTCAATCCTTGGTGCTGTGCTGCAACAGCACCGGTGCCACCATTAACAACTGTGGTTATGTTATTACTCATCGCCCGACTTGTAAATAGGCACCATTTCAATATCGCCGTTAGGTAACTCTACTTCTCTATAGCCAATAGGTTCATTCGGTGCATCGAACTCGTCAGGTTCAACTACAGGGTCAGGTGTAGGTGTAGGTTTTGCAGTACGAATGTTTTCTTTAGCTGTAGAGGCTGTTTTTGGTACAGCTGAAGTTACTGTATCAGGTTGTAGTTTTTGTGTAGGTGTTTCACCTTTGAGGCTTGCTGATGTACTGCTACGAGGATTATTTTTGTAGTAAGCTCTAACACGCTCTTCATTCTTCTGAACGATCTCGCCACCTCTTCCGAGCACATCACCTTGAGCGTTGACCCGCATGTTACCAACAGCGGTAGACTCTCCGGCCTTAGCCATTAGCGCATCAAAGTCGATCTGTACGCCTCTGTTGCTTCGTTTAATTGTCATACTTTCCTCATTTTAAAAATTCGCGAATATCTAAATTGTACTTAACGCTGTCAATTTTATGTACACCTATTAAGTACAAACAATAGCTAGCTACGCTACTGCCTCGACCTACGCCCCAAACAAGATTATGTTTACGCATAGTGTCTACAATATATATCAGTAATTGCAGTACCGGAAATAAGTTCCTGGCACGAAATAACGCTAGTTCTTCTAATACTCTCGCTTGTCTGCTAGAATCCGCATCTTCTACGATGCTGGTTAAGAAACCTTCTACATCTAATTCTTTATATCGTTGTGGTATATTAAAACTTTTACTATAATCAATTGAGTCAACTAACTGCTCAAGTTCTAATAAATCGGCATACTTATTAAAATGAGCAATGTTGTCAAAAGGAATCCCTGTGAGCTGTTTGTTGTTATACAGCAATTCAATTCCATCTGACTCTGTTGCTTTAATTATATTCATTGCATAAACTATAACACACTTTATCTACTGTGTCAATCAAACTAATTTTGGCTTCCACTTTTTCTTTTTAGTTTCAGTTTGGAAATCTACTTCAATTACTTCTGCTTCAGCGTCTGTGTTTTTCTGGTGTGCAGATTTATATAAAGTTCTAATACTTTCTTCGATGTCGTCGAATATAGACACATGTTCTTCGTCAGCTGCAATATTTTTAATTGCATCAAATTCTTCTTGATTCTTAGCTACACCATCCCAAGTACTGATGTCACCTCTCTGCCACCAAGGAACATCATTGAGCACAAACTCACCTAACCATTCTTTAATGTTAATAATCTCGTTGTCATCTTCTTCATCGTCATCAAACAATTCCAACCGGTACTTTAATTGATCATCTAAATCTACTAATGTAACAGAATTAACTTCAGTATTATCGCCCACAATAGCGTTAAACTTTGAAGTTAGAACACTGATAATAGAGGAGTCTTCAGTATCAGGAATTAGAACATAGTTGTTGGAAAATTCACACAAAGTTTTTTCGTAATGCGGTAAACTATCTGCTGTAATAACAATACTATCGTTGAGTATCACATCAACGAAACACATCACCTTAGCAAAACTAATATTTTGCTCTAAGTGTAACTCGCTCATTTCTTTTTGATCTTCGCCGACCCTTGTAAGCATTGAAAAGCTAATTTCGTAATGCCTAACAACAAAGCGTTTGTTTTCTAGTACAATTAATTTGATGTTACTAGACTTTTCTAACGATAGACTTCTCATCATTGTTTACCTTTATCTAAATACATTTTAGCCACAACTTCTAAAAATTCTTCCTGCGAATATATAGGAGTATATACTACCGATTCAACTGAACCGATCTCGATAACACTGTCAATTTTATCTTCTGCTGAAAACTTAGAAGACATCATTCTTTCATGTCTAACTGCTTCTGCGGTATTAATCATTTCTAAAATCTGTCCGTAGATAGGAGATATGCTGTTAACTTTAGAAAGCTTCTTATGTAGATTCATTATTTCGTGAGATAACTTATCGTCACTAAGATTGTATAAGTTTGCTATATAGTCCATTTGTCACCTACTGATATTCTAAAAAATGCTAATAGTTCTGCATCTTTAAATCTAATCGAAAAGCCTCGAGTTTGATAGTCCCAGAACTCTCTTAAACCAAGTTGATTGCATTTTTCCTTTACAGACTTTTTAAAAACACTAGGAGTAACATTAGATGTAGTCCTAAGTTCATGTTCCTTCCAACCCATCCAACAATTAAAAAAATATTCATTTTTAACTGCTTGGGTAGGCATAATAGTACCGAATGCTTCAAGCATCAACTCGTCGGGAAATATTTCAGAATAAATTTTACTACGCTGTTGCATAGTGCGTCTCTACAATTTCTTCTTCAATATGCAAGTATTGTTTTCTAGTCCTAAATACTAAATCAAAACTAGGTAATGGTTGCCTAATACTATTTTCAATTGTGTAACTTTCACGATTACCTTTAGCAAGACAGTTATAACCAATAATTTTATGATTGAGTTTAGATCCAAAAGTTAAATTGTCTTTGTCAACTGTATATTCTTTTGATTCAAATCCTGCAACTGTGTAATGACCAGTCGTTCTAAACACATCATTAGTATCAGCATATAGAATATTAACAGAGTTAGAATCATCCGTTTTATTTAGAAGAAGAGTAAATCTATTATTTTTTGACATAAGTGTATCGTAACGATCTGAATTTTTTGTGTAACGAAAGCCCAAGTTTTCATAAAAGTTTATAATGTTAGAATCTTTAGTATTATAAACTATACCGCTAAAATATTCTAGGCCAGTTGTTTCATATTGTTTTCGATCAACAACTATGTAACCATGAGTTATCATCTTAGTTAAACTTTTTTCGGGCATTGCTAAAATTCTAAAACCATTTGGATCGTGTGCAACTAACATGCCGCATTGATCCTCAAAATGAAAATTATTATCAGCTACAGACTCGTCGATTACTAAACCTAAACCTGTTATCTTAGGAGTATCAACGAGCGGAGTCTCCCTCAACAGAATAATACATTGATTTTGTATCCACATACTAGATTCATTAGATGTGTGAACATTACGTTGAACAAACCCTAATCTATTTAAGGACGAGTATATATCTTCTGGATTATTTTCGTATGGATCGAAACTGTATTCGATGAAGCTAAAATTTGACATCAGATTTTAAAGTTAACACTTTCGCCGCAACCGCAACTGCTGGCAGCGAGCGGTGATTGAATATCAATTACACTGCCAGAAATGTCTACTTTCTTATCTACTGTGCTACCAATGAGATAAAGTTCAGAAGTTTTATCTAACCAAAATGTCCAACCATCGTATGCTCGAGAATAATCGCTAGCGTCAATTTCGCTGGGTGTTTTAATTAATTCCCACTTATAACTAAATCCTGCACAGCCGCCGCCACCTAATGCAAGGCGGACGCCTAACGCATTTGCGGATCCGGCAACTTGCTTAAAGTGCTCTTGTGCCGATTCTGTAAATACGATTAGCTCTTTGTTAGGTGAATGTTTTTCTATTTGCATAACACTATTTAACTATAAACCTTTATCGGCCAGCAATAATTTCGTCCACTAGACCGTATGCTAGTGCTTCATCTGCGCTCATAAAATAGTCACGCTCCATGTCTCGGCTAAGGTCCTCAAAAGTCTTGCCGCGGCTGTTATGCTTTACATAAATCTCTGTGAGGTTCTTCTTCATGGCTAGGATTTCGCGTACTTGGATTTCCATGTCTGTGGCTTGGCCGCCCGCGCCGCCCGAAGGTTGGTGAATCATGTGACGTGCATTTGGCAGCATCTTGCGCTTACCTGCGGTACCTGCTTGTGCTAGTAGCGAACCCATACTACATGCCTGGCCCATAACAATAGTGCTTACATCTGGCTTGATGTACTGCATAGTGTCATACATAGCCATGCCAGAGGTTACTACTCCGCCTGGGCTGTTAATATAAAAACTAATATCTGCATCTGGATCTTCTGCTTCTAGGAACAGCAACTGAGCACAAATGCTGTTACTGACTGCATCGTTTACTTCTCCATTGAGAAACACAATGCGTTCTTTGAGCAAGCGGCTATAAATGTCATAGCTGCGTTCACCCTGGCTGGTCTTTTCAATTACATATGGTACAAAGTTCATTGTGTTTCTCCTGTTGTGTTTGCAAGTTCATGCGCTTTATTTAAGATAATTTGTAGTGTGCGTTGTCGTTCTGTGGGCAAGTGACGACTAATTTGTCTTAGATCATAAAATGATAACTTTTTAATTTTTTCTGCCGTTGATCCATTGATAATATCGAGTAGTATTTTTACTACACCTTTAGCAAAATTTGAATCACTGTCGAAGGAAAAGAAAAGTTTATTATCATCAATAGAACACTTAAACCAAGTAGACACTTGGCAACCATAGACAAAATGTTCGGGTGTTCTAATAGAGGGATCAACCGTTAGCTGTTTAGATAACGAGTTAATCCACTCTACAAATTCGCTGTAATCTTTTATATCGTTTATAGTTTCGATATAAGTTTCTAGAGTATTTGTTGACATAATACATTAAGTATAATGCCTTTATTAATGAAAGTCAAGAATTACTTATAAGAAATTACCGACTCAAACTCTGGGCCTTCTGTTAGTGCAGAAATTGTTGCAGGATCAGCATTAATTGCTTTGAATACTTCACCTGCTTCATTTTCAAAATACACTACGTATTTGGCACCATTGTTCCATCCATCCGCAGGATTATCAACTTTGTGGAAGGGACGAAGACCTTCAAAGTCTTCTGGCAGTCCTATCCCATTTGATTCTTCAGGACCAATGTGTACGCCGACAACTAGATCTTCTACGGCAATACCGTGTAGCTTTGCGGCAAATTCTTTTTGTGCTTCTCTATCAGCAACGCTCCATGTTGTTGCGCCTGCTGGATATGTAACTGTCCCCATGGTGAACTCCTAAAATAAGTTATATAAGTGTATTTATCTATTTTTTCACTTATGTATTGTAATCTTTAAATCGTTAATAGTTATATCCTGTAACATTTCCCAAGTCTCATGCCACGACTTCACATGGAACGCTTCAGAGTTAGTACCGGATGCTAGCAATGCATCTGCTAAAGGTTTATCGTTGCCGCCGTCATCCAACCTATCACCAAAGAACCAAACCTTTTGATCTCCGGTATACTTGATTACTTGCCGTTTGTCGCGGCCATTAGGTATAATATCTATACCTGTCTCGCCACCTGCTTGTGCAGATACATCGGGAAAGAGGGTGTTAATCTTTTCTGCTAAGGTTAGACGCTCGCAACTAAATCTATCCCAGTCATAGTAGCGTTTGCGCTGTTCACCAAAAGCGTTACGCCCAACTACACTAAAATTAATCATACTACCGCGATGCTCGATATGATTTCCATATCGTTCTGTGTATGGACTAGATGCTAGTTCTGATTCTAGGAATTCAATTAGATTGTTGCTTGGTTCGAATGTATAGGATTCGATTAATTGCCCTTTATGTAATACATGATTACCTAAGCAATTACAGCAATAGTCAACAGATTCAGTGATAGCTGATCCCAGCTGTTCAACTGTCTTATCGTAATCACTTCCTGTGACTAAAAGAACAGAATGACCCTTATCTTGAACAATGCTCATCCATTCAATGAACCACTGCTCAAAATTTGGGTCAATTCGTTGCCTACTCGGCGTTAATGTGCCGTCTACGTCAAACGCAAAAAACACAGAAGTTACTTACTGCTTTTTAGGTCTTGGCTTCTTAGCTGTAGTAGCCTTAGCTGTAGCAGCCTTAGCCTTACCAACTGCCTTCTTAGCAGTCTTCTTAGCCTTTTCAGCAACAACCTTAACATCAGCTGAATCTAGCTTGCCGTCATTGTTAACATCAGCAACAGCTTTTACGCCAGTAACTGCGTTTTCAACTGCAACCTTAGCATCAGCAACATCAGTCTTACCATCACTGTTTAGGTCCAATGACTTAGCACCTCTATTGAAGTACCATACAGCAACGCCGCCAAGTACAACTATTGCGATTAAAAGTTCGATACCCATTTTAGTCTCCTGTTATGAATGTGTATTACACACGTTATTTATATGATAGTTATAATGTTTCATCAAGCATTCTGAGCTCATCAAATCTAGCGCCGAACAACGGATGAAATAAGTTATAAGGATTCGCACGTTTAAACGCAGATCCTTTAATACGATGCTTAACACTATTAATAATTTGGATATCCTGCTCATTAGCATTTGCTAGGCTTAATCCTTTAATAAGAGTAAACACAGCAATATCAAACTCTAAGTAGCTGAACCCAAATTGATCTTCATCACCATTAGCAATACCTAAGCCGTCTGTAGGTACAGCATAAACAGTACTCTGCGGTACGCCCTGTAACTCTGCCATAGCAGGTACTTCCCAGCTTTTTGTTAAGCTCTGGATAGGAGCAACATCACCTACATCACCATGTAGCGTCCAAAAGCCTGCGGCGAGTTCACTGAAGTTATCGGTGCTAGCAACAAAGCCCTTATACCTACCTGCAAGATTATATAGTGTAATCATACGTAGGCGAGCTCTGATATTACCTTTACGCATTAGTGTAGGTTTATCGTTGTCTGTGAGGTCAGCATTGTCTGTTTGATAAAACCCAACTAAGTTATCATACGCCTGTGTTAAATCAATATGCTTATGGTCTAAGCTCAATGCTTTAATTGCTTCAATACCTCGAGCAGTTTCGTCTGGATTCTGATGGATAGGCAGTGTAACACCAATAACATGATAACCAGCGGCTTTGTACAGACTTGCTGTTAGTGCGCTATCGAGGCCTCCGCTCATACCAATAACTACATTTGTAATTTTATATTTTTCTCTGTAGTTAACTAGCTCTTGAACAATACCGTCACGAACCTTTTCTATTTCGTTATGATAGGTCCCAAAACCAATTAGTTCATTTAGTTTTTCTTTAAAGAAATCAGAAATAACAGGACTTCTATTGTACTTAAAAATTTTATCTATTGTGTTCATTTTAGCTACCTACAGTACTGCTTTCGTATACTGTGTTAAATTGTTTCCCGTTATTAACCTGTATAAAGGTTGTACGCTTGCTTAATTCTTTCAAACTTTTAGCACCTACATATGTACACGTACTACGTACACCACCAAGGATATCTTGAACCACAGGCTCAACCGTGCCGCGATAAGGAATATTAGCTACACGCCCTTCACTGGCCCTGTAAGTCTTGCGGCCGCCGTGTTTGTCCTGTGCCGCAGTAGAACTCATTCCGTAGAAGGTGATTGTGTTGTCGCTGGGGTCAACTTCTCCTCCACCTTCATCACATCCAGCGAGCATTCCTCCAAGCATGACAAAATCGGCGCCTGCTCCAAAAGCCTTGGCAACATCGCCAGGGCAAGTACACCCGCCGTCAGCAATGATATGCCCACCAAGACCGTGTGCAGCATCCGCACATTCGATGACCGCGGACAACTGCGGGTAACCCACGCCAGTCTTAATGCGAGTAGTGCAAACACTGCCTGGGCCAATGCCCACTTTAATAATATCTGCTCCACGTAAAATTAACTCCTCTGTTACGTCAGGCGTTACTACGTTGCCTGCAATAATAGTTACGTGCGGGAAACGTTCTCTAAAACGTGCTACATAGTCGATAAACTTTTCGCTATAGCCATTAGCAACATCGATACAAACGTATTTGATACTGCGACTAAACTTAAGTGTAGCTTCAATACGTTCGCTATCAACATCAGTAATGCCTGTACTAACTGCAATAGCTTTTACTAGGTCATCTTTATATTCACTAGTATTAAGCCATTCGTGAATATCAGCTGGTTGATAACTCTTAGCCAAGCATGTAAACAAGCCCTGCTTTGCCAATGCCAAACTCATATCAAAAGTACCAACACCATCCATATTAGCAGCCATGATGGGGATGCCTGTATAGGTTTGTTGGCTGTTCCTAAATGTATAAGTTCTCTTTAAGTCAACTTCACTTCTACTGCCCATTGTGCTACGCTTAGGGCGAAACAGCACATCACTATAATCGAGTTTTACGTCTCGTTCAATTCGCATATATTAATTTTCTTTGATTCGCTCTAGCGTTAGTTCGCCGTGGAAATATACTTCGTTATCATCAAGTTCCCAACCAAGATTTTCTACGCCTTCGCTCCACTCTTCTTCCCAGGCATCAATGACTTCCTGTAGCTCTTCTTCTGTTACATCGGGAGAAACCGCTAGCCATTCGGTACTGTCACCGTCCCAAAAGCTATCCATTTCTACGTCTAAAATAGTTTCACCGTCTGCTAGGGAATACACATCCAATCCGTCAGCATCGTCGTTCTCTAGATCGATTTCAGGTGCTTCATCAGTGGCGGTAGTAAGATTGACATTACCGCCGCGCCACCAGACACTGTATTGAATTACTTTCCCATCCTTGGTCCAAAATTCGATTTCTTGGATGCTCTTTTTGTAGGCAGGAGCCAATGCCCACACAGCCATCTTATTCGCGCTCCATGGCAGATGCTTCATTGATAAGAGCTACTAGTTCGTCTGCTGAGTTGCACATAATCTTAGCAGTTGCCCAATCGTCGTCTTTGTTACGTCCGCCAATCTCTAGCATGTATCCGTTGTCGTACATGTTAACGGTAAAGTTGTCGTTTACCTTTGAAAGTTTATCTGAAATTTTAGTTACTTTAGCCATAGTGATGATCCTTATTGTAAGATTTATAAATTAAGTATATGCTAGTTAGAACAGTTTGTCAACTGTTATTCGCGGCCCCAATTAATTTTATTCCATAGTCGTTCGTGAAACCAATATAAAAATGTGTTAGCAATCATCTGTATTACAGCAACGCCGGTGCTTATGCCTGCACTGCCTGTAACAAGATATGTAATAGTAAATGTAGATGCACTGCCTGTTATACGCCAGCTGAGCGTTTTTGCAAGACTACGTTTTGACGAATCATTCAAAGTTTACCTTCTTTCCTCATCTGTTCACGAATCTTTGTAGCACTGATGTTGTGAATAGTGTCGTCGAATACTTCTTGCTCAATCTTATAACCTACATCGCGTCCATATGTAATGTTCATGATGTTAGGTACTGGATAGATTCTAAACTTACCTGCGTACTCGTATAATTCTTTTTCAATGTTTGTAGCAATATCATCTTGTTGCCAAGGGTTGCTTTCTGTGATGGGCATGTCACGGATTAGAATAGCAACTTGTCCATGCTTGGCTAGAGCTCGCTCAAACAGCGCACGATGTCCTGGATGGAATGGTTGGAAACGACCTAGCATCTGTGTGGTTGGTAGTTTGGTTTGGAATTCATGATCCTTGATGTCAACAGCTAGCAGTCGAGCCCAGTGTTCTACCCATTCATCAGTCCACCATTCGTCTGCGGCAATTTCCATATCAACATCAACAGGTGCTTCAAACATTTGGTTTGTATCTTCAAAGCGTCCTTCCTTAATAGTGTTCATCCAGATAACATAGTCGCCTCTGAACTCATCGCGTAGTGCTTGAGTCGGACAAACAAAGTCTGCAATACCATAACGACCTTTGGCTACACTCTTTCTAGTAAAGTCCTGCATACGCTTCATTTGTCGAGCTCGTCCCTCGGGACTAAAATCCCAATCGTCAAACTGTTCTCGTACACTGTCAGCATTATACCAATCAGCATTGCCTAGTGTTTCAACTAGTCGCTTGGCCAGAGTTGTTTTACCGGAGCCTGGCAGTCCGCATAATAAAATACGTTTCATGGTTTTACCTTAAGAAAATAATATAAACAATTAACACATACGTTAAGGAATGTGCCATTTGATCCAAACCAAATGCATACCAGTATCTTGTTTCACTGGGTGCGGCCTGCGTCTTAACATTCCAACTGCTCTTAACGTAATCAATGTGATAATGTGCTACTGCATCAAACAAACCAAACAAGATAGCAAATAACCATAAGTTCGGTAAGCAGATAACAACAGCAAGGAATGTTAAAAATCCGTGTATGCTGGCGTGAGAGATGCCACCAGGGCCAGCATACACATGTTTGTCTTTAAACATGAAAGCCCGTTGCAGAAAGAAATCTGCAATGGCATGCTTAACTAATAACAAGGTTATAAGTAAAAGCATTGTTTCCATTTTTACAGATCGCCGGCTTTTCGATTCTCGCTGTAGTGTACATCAAACTGTCCACCTGGATAACGTGCTTCTAGTTTGCGAACATTTTCTGCGATAACATCATTTGGGTCTAAATTCAACGCACGGCAAGCATTAACCCAATACCACATGATGTCTCCTAGTTCACGCTTCATATGGAACACAGTGTCATCATCAATGGGCTTACCTTGGAACAGAATCTTTTTAACAATTTCCTGTAACTCACCTCCTTCACTGCCTAGGCCAATAACCGCGGTCATTAGCAAGGCTGGATTGAATACCGGTGATTCTTGATTGCGTAGTTCTTCAATACGTTTGTGCAAGTAATCGTAATTATCAGATTCTTTACTGGTTACTGCTTGTACAAATTTCATGTACCTGTTTAAATCAACTTGGCTCATATGCTCTCCATGATACTGTGTTGTTAGTGTTAGGTTTAATTAATTCTGCTTGATAGTTTTCAATGTCGGGAATAAAATACATCCAGGCTCGGCCCTGTGTTGTATCTACTTGAGTTCTTTTATAAAATGCAGGATAGCCTTCGATGCGATCTAGGTCATGCATAGTATCTTGATCAACGATCCATACTTCTCCCGAAATATGTGAATTGCCGTTAAGTGTTGTCGCAGGAAATGCACCTAGATCGTATAGACTAAATGAAGAGCTCGATGTAACTGCGGGACCTATAAACTGTACTCCAGTTGCCCAACGATCAAGGCCTCGACAGCTATCTCCCTTCTTGAGAGTGCCGTAAACAAAAACTTTACTTGTTTGCATTTATCTGTTCTTCTAATGCTTTAATGCGTTGATTCATTAATGTGAGTAATCGACTGCTATCTGTGTCTAAAGGAATAGCTTGACTAGTGATAGCCAAACTTTCTAGATCATCAATCCTAGCGTTAAGATCAGCGATGATCTTATCTTTCTCTCGCAAGAAATTAATAAGCTCATTTTTAGTCATTTGTGTTGTACTCTTAACAGCCATATGTTATCCTATCAGCTCTATTTACAAGCAAACAGTATGTGGTGTTACTATTCATGGCTGCTAGAAAATTCAGCCTTAGTGTAATACTCTAACAGTTTACGATCGATTACACCTTTGTCGATCCCGTAGCTCGGCCGTGTAATAAATCGAATTGGAGAATGGCGCCAACTATGATTCTTTAAGAACAAACCGTATAGGCGTCGATGCTCTGGGTTAGAGGGATCAAACTCAACTTCGGGTCGAAGTTTATTTGCTATTACACTTGCTGTTGCCATTTATATCTCCTTTTAAATTAATCCCAAAGATTTTCGTAGTACTTGCCAAAAAGTCTAAAGCCATTACTGATACGCTTCTGGTATGCTTGCATACCTTTCATATCAATCTTGTACGTGTCGTTAGGGCCTTTAACAAGTTGATACAGCTTAGGCTTGCCATTCTCATCAAATTCAGTTACCTTGCTACCCCAATCAGGTTCACCACTTGTAAACTGATCTTGCCAGTTGTCATCTACCTTACTGCGGAAGGCAAAGATCATTTCGTCTAGTACCCACTCCCAGCGTTTGAAGTGCAAGTCATCTACAGCACCACAGTCCTTATCTTTTTCGCTGAGTGCTGGTGCGCTAGTGCTACGCAATTCTTTAGGTACATCCTTGTCATCTACAAAAGGTGAACCATGCTTGGTCTTTTGCAGTTGCTCCAGCATAGGCAAAACGATATATGCTAGAGTATGATCCATACCCCAGGTATCCCAAGGATCAATGCGTACTTGTAACTTACGTTTCTTTTTACTTTCAACCCACAGGAGAAACTTGTAAAGCCAAGTGTTTGGGCGATCGTCTCGTTGACTAAAAGGGTTCTCCGGTGTAGGATCAGGTAGCACACTACCATGTGCAAGCCATTCACCAAAGTTGTGAACCCAATCTGGATTGCTTTCGATGCCCCAATCGTCTTTGACGGGCTTGGCCCAGAAGCATAGTTTTTCTGCTAGCTGATATGGTCCAAACCATCTTGTATATGGGCCTACATTAACTTTCATTTGTTTGTTCCTTTGTAAGTTTACATACTACAATAAAGTGGTCAAACGCTTCACGCACGTTTGGATTCTGCATTAGCTTATCTGCTTCTTCCATCATAACATTAACACCTGCTTGTGCAATATCGTTGATGCTCGAACCGTGTAGTGTAGCAAGCTCATCACCAAACGCTTCTGCAAGTTTCTTCCATGCTGCCTGTTGTGCGGGAGTAATAGGTGTCTTAGCAGGTCGTAGCTCGCTAGCTTTGTTCATTGCCTTACACATAGCCTCTTCGGCTACACGGCCAGCGGCAATCATAGCCGCATAGTTAGGATCAATATTAAATCTGCGACTGGTGCCGCCCGGATAACACATTACTAAATGGTTACCTTTTGGAAAACTGTCCAGTAGCTCGTTGTCATATTCACTTACAGGGATATATCGACGACCAACCTTTTCGTAGTAAATCTTTTTCACATGAAATCCGTTATTACCAGCCATGCTATATTATAGCAAATTATTTAGATATTGTCAACTCTTTTACTGTGGTCTTGATTGTTTCTGCAAAGTTAAGTGCCGCTTGTTTGCTCAACAGCAAGTTATTGCTTTGAATGTGTACACCTTTAGTGAGAATATCCCAAGCGGCACGAATGCGACTATAACCATCAGGCCAATATTGATTAGTGGTCTTTACATAAAAAGTAATTGAAACCGTATCATTCAAATCTTCATCAGCTTCGGTTTCAATCCACATTTCTACTGCATGGTCTGGGTCAGTGCAATCACATTCAATGTGATGAATCTTGGCACCAACCCATTCTTTAGATAGCATAATACCTTCAGCTGGCTTCTGGGCTTTCATTGTTCTTTTCCTTTAAATCGTGTTCTTCAATAGCTTTACGTAGAGCCAGTTCAATGAACTTGTTAAAAGTAATGTCTCGCTCGTGTGCAATCTTCATGTAGGTGAGCAACTCTTCGTCGTCAAAGTCAACTTCAATTGACTCCTTGCCGTCTGTTTCAGTAATGCCAAAGTGTGCGGGTACATCGGTTCCCGCGGCTTGTAGCTCTAGCACTTCTTTTACAAGTAGGCGAGTATACTCTAGGAGTTCATTGTCGTAGCGACTACCCCAATCAACTACATCACCTGGATTCCATTCTTCATCCTCCCACAAGATAAATCCTGCTCGCTTTACTAAGTTCTTTACATTATCGTTCATTTGGCTCTCCAAGCATCAGCAATAAGAACAACAGCAATAACAAGATTTACTACAGCAAGTGTATAGTTGTTGTTAACTAGATTGCTAATACCTGCTAGCAGATTTAATGCCCCGATTGTGTAGCTAATTGTTTTACGATTACGGTCAGTCCATTCAAATAACTTATTCATTATTCAACTCCAAAATGTTGTTTAATCAAATCACCTTGCGTCTTGCCGCCCTCGGCAAGTATCCAATCAACCTGTTCAGCACATTCTTTAATAATCAAGATAGCAAACTTCTCGTGATCAAATTCCGTATATGGATTATAGCACTCTAGTGCAATTTCTTTAATTCGTTCGTTCATATAATACTCAACCAAAATATAAAAAGGGCAATCCAAGGGTGTCCTGTAAATGCTACAAACATAGCCAATATAGTTCCGTAGAATGCCTTATCTGACATCAGGATCCTTTTCATAACATGTTAAACATACTGCATCCGAACGTGGACCCATACAATGATAAACTGCACCATTACAGTACTTGCAAAGAATAAATGCATGAGTGACAATATAACCTTCGCCAGGTGCATACAAAGGATAAAATCCTTCTTCACGTTCAGTGTAGCCAATTAGTTTGCGTTCACGTGGATCCATTCCACCATCTGAGATTAGGTCACTGTAACTCATTATTCAACTCCACATCTGCACAGACCAATACAATGGCCAAAACGCCGCACTGACCAACGCACCAATTAGCATACCTAAATCATTGGCTTGAGGGTTAGTGGAGATGCTAACAAATGCATGTCCGTATGTGTTAACAAACATCAAAAGATAGATCCAGACATATGTCATAACATCATTGAGTAAATCTTTACTTCGTTCGATCATGGCATTGTCTTCCATTCCATAATATCAGGTTTGCCTGCTTCAGCCGCATGTGTGTCACACAATGTTTGGATCCAACCACCACTGCGAGTTGCACCTGGCGCACCACAGGTCTCACAAGTAACAGCACTCATGCTTTCAGCCATACGCTCAATTCCGCTGACAACATCATCGCCGCCGCCATAGTAGAAACGCAGTGTACCAAACTTTTCCTTAACCTGAATAGCAATTACCTGTAAACATACTTCAGGTACTGATCTTAGCTGTGGTTCAGGATCCAACAAATCCTCATCGATGCTCTTTTGTTGCCATTTGCTTAGACGACCGTATGAGCTAAAGTCGCCTTTGATAGCACGACTCAGCGCACGATTGTACACTAGCGCATCATGACGTCGACGACGCGAATGATTGATATGACTCTGAATGTTAGCACACATCTGATCAATAATGTTATACCAACCATCGCCGTGTTCAAATCCCCAACACATGCAAGTATCTCGAGGAGATGAATAACGATTCATAAAAATCTTAGGGTACTTGGCGCACAACTTCTTATCTAGTTCTTCACGCATGTCCTTGTCCTCTTAGTTGAGCTTCTAAGCTCTTAGTTCCAAACGGATTCTTATCATCACCGAAACGACTACTGCCTTCGCTTACTACCATATCCATATCCCAACGACTAGGATAATGTCTAAGCAACGATCTTGCTTTATGTCTAACGTCTGCCGGAACCCTAGGTGTTTTCTTTGGATCACTTAGGTCTCGCAAAAAATCGTATGTATAATTAACAGCTCGTGTTCTTTCACTGGCAATGGTCATATCAAACTCCGAAGTGTTGCTTTACAGCGTCCTTGCATTTACTGATAGTAGCCTTAAATTGATCTCGGTCAAAGGTTGTGTATACATGACTAGTGTTTGTATTCTCAATAGCAATGTAGCATTCGTTTAATAACATTATAGCAAAGTCTTGTGCATTGTCAACACTTATCCACTTACCGCTAGAATCTGTTCCAGCTTGTTTGATTAGTTCTTCTATTTTATTCATTTTCATCTTCATAGTTTACAGGCTGTTGGCCTGCAAGGTATTGGTCGTAACGCTTTTTAATCAAGTGTACCAGTTTGCGATCACGATATGGATATACATCTGGCAGTTTGAGATTTACAACGGGTTTGAGAGTAATACCAATATCCATTAACTTAAGTCTAACTGTAACTTCGTGTTCAGTGTCAGCACATACAATTTCGTCTGCCCATTCAAGCAGTACCTGATCTAGAATATTAAGGGCATAGGTCTCGTCAATGCCCACACTGCGAGTATTGTAATTGTAAGGTTCGGCGGCCAATGTATGAGCAATAGTTGGACTGCGAAGCAATCCGCCACTGCATACAGCTAGTACACGCTTGTACTTGCCCTGATAACGATTGGATGCATTACCGATCCGATCACGTTGCCAATCACTGTTGGGCAGTTGATCATATACTGTTGAGTTCATATTTTAAAGTGTTAGACCAAGGTTAATAAGTGTTACGTTAGAATCTCGCTGTGTGTTACGTGTAAAAACATTTCTGATGCCTATGGTAACACGATTGGTTACTTTATAGCCAAGTTCTGTTTGGTTACGCACATACATGAAGTCGGTATACTCTAGCAACATCTTGTTGATAAACACATACTTCTTGTCATCATAGCGAATCCACAAACTGTTGCGTAGCACAGGCTTAGTGTCAGTATCAGTACGCATCACACCAGCCGATACTTCGTTGCTCACACGTAGAGAGTCAGTACGCAATATCTTGTGGCCATAGCCCACCGCAGCCACAGCATTGTGTTGATTGCTTAGAAAGTGATCGTATTCATACTTAACCACACCTAGTACGTAATTCTTCTTGTCCAGTGCATAGTTGGCTTTGGCTAGACCATAGATGTCGTTCTTACCAACCTTACCTGTTACGTTCTGATAGTCGTGTTCAGCTTCGTACTCCTGACGCCAGCGGCCACTCTCATGAATGTGTTCAACGTTGATGTTAGATGTAATATCTTTTCCGTCAATGATATTAGCACCTAGATTAACTTTGGTTGTACCTGCTTGTGCTGTAGCACTACACAGTGCCAGCAGTGTTGCTAGTAGAGTCTTTTTCATTTTGTTCCTTTAATTTTTTATTGCGAACCCGCCATGGTTCGCGAGTTATCAGTAGATGGTCAAATGCACGTCGAACAATAGCATCCTGTTCTGCTTCTGAGTTTTCGCCATTACCACAGCGGTGGCTATAACTCCAACGACATATGTTGGTAATAAGATCACCTACTACTTCGTGATCCATGACTACTTCTGCGTTCATTTGTATACGGTGTAGCAGTTGCTCATAGACATCAACCTTCTCACGAAGTTCTGCAAGCTCGCCTGCATAGCGTTCAAGTTCAAGATTCATCGTTGGGCTTCCCGTAATGAAATCCCAGTTCATCTTCATAGCCCAGGGGTGCAGTATGAATTAGATACAGCATAAACGCCAGTGCTAGAATGTACACAGCAAGGATTACTTCCCACATGTTGAATTTCCTTATTCAATACGCTAGTATAAGCGATATCACAGACTTTGTCAAGTGATATTTAATCAGCGGTGCCGCTATTACAAGATAATAGCGGCGAAGCCGCCCCGCGGCCGAGTGGGTTCTATACAGCTTTCCAAGTTAGTGTAAAGAAAGCCGCATCCGCACTGTTACCAAAACTATATGTAGCAATCTCATCAGCAATGTACACATCGCTGGTATCCACAATATTAACGCCCGCATAGCTAGCACAGCATTCACGAGCCCAACGATCAGGCTCTGCAAAGTTTGCACAGTCTAAATCACTTAAGTATACTTCTATCACTAAAAACCACCCTTACACTAAAATCTCAAAAAATATGTGCGCCTATTTCAAACGGTTCCCGACATTATGCCATCTTGCCGTTTGAACCACCTACCCCAAGCATATTGTGATATATACACTATATGAACACAATATTAAGCACAATACTAATAACACTTGGCATAGCCGCAGTGGCTGCATACCTACGCCGTGATACTAGTCAAGATCAAAGTAAGCAAAACGCATTCATTGACAGCATCACTGTAGGCTTGAGTAACACTAAACAATAACAGCACTCTGCTTGCCCATACCCTCGCCCCACAGCTTAACACCACGCTTACGAATCATATCCGCACACATCTGTGGACTGGCCTCCCACATATCACGCCAATCCTGTTCAGTAATACCCGGATCGCAGTCCACAGCATATACTTCGTAGAATCGTTGAGCATTGAACCGTGCTCGCAACAGTATAGCATTAATTGTACTGTTAAGAGGACTTGGGCTAGGTGTTTTACCCTCTAGTACAGCAAAAGCATTAACAGTATCCCAATCCTCGTATTGAGTAATAGGAATAACTGCTTCTACCCCTGTGCAATCCCAACTAAACAAATATGCATTCTTAGTCATAATTAATCCCCTGAGTTACCACTCATAGCTAGTATAAAGAACCCTGCATTAGCGGGTGACAGCGTAACAAACGTTTGTTCAGGCCAATTGAGCATGGTTACACCCCAATGATGTCCTAGAAAGCGATTTACAGTGGCAATATTAATACCCCGTAGCTTATAGTTATAGTGAGTTAAGAACCATTGTTCAAAGTTCCTAAACTGACTATCGCTAAGTGTGATCTTGGTTAATTGCATAGTGTTAATACTTTATGTACGCTAAAAGACGGTTCTGTGCAAAGATCTTGAATAACATGCTAAAAGGTGGTTCTACAGTAAGATCTTGAAAAAATTTGATTCCGGTATAGCCAGGCCTACCCGATATTTTTCGTCTACTCGTTTGAACCACCTACCCCACCAGTTTTTTAAGTATTTGAAAAGTTTTGATTATTGTTACGATTCTGCACACACATAGTGTTATACAGCTCTCGGTAGTCGGGCCAACCCTGCTTGCCCTGGGTGTCCTTGTACAGCTTTACGTTGTCACAGTAAGCCTGCTCTGCTCGCAGCTCTTCTTCATAGTCCACACGGCCCGCAAGTCCGGCTAATACTATAAAGGTCACAAAGCCTATGCACACCCAGCGCCAGTTAATGTCGTTGTTCATAAGTACTTGACCAGTTCATAAAGTATATAGTTAACAGCAAACACGCAGGCCATAGCCATCTTAGGGCCACCTACACGTTCAATTAGAGTATAGCCTAAGCGATCTATTTGCTCACCTAACTGTGTGAATAACTGTTTAAGTTTACGCATTACACTAACTCCTTGAAGCCCACTCGGTCTACCATATACTGTGTGCCCTGTGGGTCCTCAATGATATCACCAACACTGATGCTGTGCATCTGACCAAGTCGCGTAATTGATTCTTCTGGGCCACAGTTACCTATGTCAAACACACGGTTTAGGTTAGGAGCAGTGATGGTGCATACAGGCTTGTAGTACTTGGCGTACTCGAGTTTGTAGCCGTCACTGCCCTTGAACATAGTGTCCATGTATGCACGATACTCGGGGAACTCTTCTGCGGCCAGTTCATGACCCAGTGCGTTTACACGATTGTACACACGATCTGAGATCTGGATTTGCAGTACGGTGAACAGCATCATTGCTCCTTATCAAACACTATATGTACATAATAACATCATATGCCCAACTGTCAACCACTAATGGGCATTAGGCAATCTCTTCACCCCACTCGTAGAACGTTACGCTGGGGTCTAGACGCTTCAGCGCACGAGCCGCACCCATCAATTCACGATAGCGGCGGTTAACTTCTGCGCGGGGCAGTTCGCCATCGCAGGTTAGGTTCTCGGGGCTCAGTGCCGCATCAATCATATCAGCAACACGCTGGCGACCCTGTGGTGTCTTGATCTCATACTGCTCGCCATTAAAGAAACTGTTCCAGTGATTCTTCTGGGCTACGAACTGGGTCAATGCACTCATCTTTGGCTCCTTGTTAAACACTATATGTATATAATAGCATCTATGCTCACAGTGTCAACCGGTTTTGGGCACAGTTTTAGGGGTGTTGCATAAAAACAACACTAGCGATTACTGGGGTAATCGTTGTCCCAATCGTCGTCATCTTCTAGATATTCGTCAGGACGCTTGCGATATTTGGTTTCTCGTCGGTCCTGTTGGCGCTCTCGTTCAACACGATTGTATCGAAACGGCGAATCCTGGTCCCACAATTCACGATGGGCGCCAGGCGGTAGTTTAGGCTTTTTCATATTCCTACGATAAGCTAGTGGTGGAGGGGACTAGGGGGAGGTGATCTCCCCCGCCCTTGGTGCATTAAGCAGTCAGTGCGTCTTCAACAACGTCTGCAAAAGCACTGTCGCTGATCTGTTCCATGTCAATGGCTACACCCTTGGGTACAGCAACCTTAGACTTGAACAGCTCAACGCCTGCAAACTTCGACTCTACGAATGCAGTAGCATCCTGTCGAGTCATAGGCTGGGGCAGCTCTACAAGGTTAATGTCAGTGTGACCTGCACTCTTAAGCACAGCGGTACGTCGCGCTAC
>Ga0079301_1000097_pt1 | contig 44078 bp, 22 predicted proteins | sample Wag4_2014_7_11_3_FD_74797 | JGI IMG/M metagenome (GOLD analysis project Ga0079301, IMG submission 74797) | Fresh water mixed with fracking chemicals microbial communities from Ohio, USA - Utica-2 Time Series FC 2014_7_11 | ecosystem: Engineered > Industrial production > Chemical products > Input... | reverse complement strand
TAAGAATATATTCTGTACCATGCACAGTTTGAACATTTTTGCGACAAATTTGATCAATGCGAATCATTATTGTAGCAAGCCTTTTTCTAACAATTCTTGAATTTGCTTTTCACGAATCATCACGCCCCAACGACGTGGGTTAACAAAAGTTTTCTTAAAGAACTTACACATTTGCGGATTAGGATTAAAAAGCATCATTTCATTAATGCCATCATTAAGTTCTTTTCCTAGATCGCATATAGCTTCGTATAGTGCTTCTTTACTCCATGCAACCTTTGTATAGCGACACACAATTGGTCCTGCAAACTGCGGAACAATTTCTTTATTGAAATAATCTTTAAACCACTCGTAGTCAGCAATTTGGTTTGTGTCCCAATCTGATAATACAGTTAGCTTACAACCTAAACGTGCGCCGTAAATAGCCCATAGGCCATTTTCAACATCGCTGCCAATGTTGCACCAAGTCTGTAGTCTGTTATAGTTACCCCACCAGATCTTGTCTTTGAATTCATCGGCACGAACACGCTTGCCTTGATCCAAACTCATCTTTACGCCTTCCCGGAATCCTGCGCGGAATGCCTGGAAAGGACTAGCAGTTTGGTGTACTTCGCTGAATGTATCGTTTAGTTGAATATAGTTTAGCTTCCAACAGAACTCCATGCCTTCGCCATCGTCAGCTGATTCGTGTGTTTGCATCTGTAGCGCATACTCTTTAGGCCAGCACTTGAGCCCACCATTGCCGTATACAAGACCGTTTAGTAGATTCTTAGCATTCCAGCTAAAAATGCTTTCACTGATGTTATTGCCGTCATGATCTGTATCAGGTACATCTAGTACCTGTTCAAAGAAGTCGTCCATGACGATGTTGTCACCGTCTACAGTAATAAATCGTTCGGTCTCACTTTGACGAGCGCACTCTTTATGAGCAGCGTCAAAGCCTTTGACACCGTGTACACGCTTTGCCCAAGGCACTTTGTTTAGCAGATCAGCCCAGTTTTCTTCTGCGTTGGGCTCATCATAAGAAATATAGAAGATGTCTAGTTCGGTAACATCAATTTTAGCCATGTGTGCGTCCTGTTAAAGATATTAAGTACGTACATATTTATCAAAGGCTTTTACAGTGTATATACTTGTCTGAGTTAAGTCTGATGTTGTTTTAATAGTAACAGGTTTTTCTAATAGTGATTTCAGCGAAATGTACTCACTATGTATCATAATATGCGGATCGTTAGGTGCAGTAAAATAAAATTTGAGTACTTTTTGTCCGTTAACTGTTGCTGTAGCCAAGTCAATATTGACATATTTTTCTAACATTTTTTTAGATAGACTTACAGTAAAATCTGCGCTAGTTAACTTGCACATACAATCATAATTTTTAGAACCTAATTCTATCAATAGCAATGAATTATTTTCAGCTGATACTACAGCACTTTCAAGTGGTCTAGATTCGATGCTGTAAAGATTATCCACTAGCTGATCTTTTTTAACATAAAACAAACTCCAATTATTGTTTTCCAAAATTGAAACTTGCTCGTTGTCAAACTCTCTTACTTGCCAACCGTCTTTTAGATCAATATCTTCTTTGCTCAAGGAAACAATAGTACCATCATCTAAAAAGTATACTTTTGGCTTTTTAGATAATTCCTGTTTAATTAAACCTGCGAGGCCGCCCGCTGCTTCTTTAGCTGCTTGAAATCGTAAACGTCGTTCTTCTGCTTCTTTAGATACCATAATCTTTTTCCATTTGTTTTATCATGTCTTTGGTAAGCCAATCCTTTTCTACATAATGAAAAGGCAGTAGTTGTTGAAAATTACCTATTTTAAAATCTTTATAATTGTTATAATACGTAGGTATAGTCTCAGTCCAGTTATGGCTTATAACTGATGTAGGAACATTTTGTACGTGACTTTTCATATGTACGAACGTTGGTACAGCATCAATATTTTCTCGAGTACACTCATGTTCGATACCTAGCAGTTGCATAGCCAGTGCAAACGCAACATCTCCGCTTAACCAATCAGGTTTACCTTCAGGCATGTACTTGTAAAAGAAACGCTGCCAATGCTGAAATACAATTTCTGTCATAGCAAATAATTCACTAGCCAGTTCGCTTTTCTTAAAATAAAAGAAAGCTGTATATACATTAGGTAAATTGTTTTTTACAAAATATTCTCTATAGTAGTTACTGCTAACAGTTTCACCTCGAAAGGTACGTACCTTAGTAGTAGCCCATACATCACGTTGACTTAATATATCCCACCAGTGACTTACATCGCTGGGAAAGATCATATCAGTGTCAAGTATAACTGTTTCATCATACGGAGTCATATACAAGTATTTCCACTTGTTGTTAATCTTCCAGTCTGCGGCCGCAGCATCATCCTGCCACGGAATATCAACTATGTAATCAAATACTTGCTTGTGCTTACTGGTAATCTTCTTTTTAGTTTCAGCATCTACACAAACTGTTAGGTTGTTAACAGTGCTTTGAGTAAGTTTTAAGTTAAGCGCAAGAGCATAAGCCTGCTGGAGATAATCTACAGACTTAGTATTTTGTGCTATAACTATATAACCTCTACTCACGGATAAACATGCTCCTTAAACTCAGGACAGTAATAATCTGCAAAGTTTGTTTTAATAAAAGGTAAAATAATTTCCTTAACGAATTGCGAATTCATTTTTGAATCAGGATGGAAGTCTCTAACTTCAATTTTAGTACCGTCATTTAATGTTAGGTGCAATAGTTTAAAATCGTCGTCGGTCCAGTATTTGTAACACCATTCGTGCATACTTTTTACAGGCAACCATTTATTTTTATCAACTAACTCTTGTAGCCAAATAAGGTTAGGATTAACATAGTCTTTTTCTATATATTGGTCAGTCATAAAATCAGTCATAAAATACTTTATGCCTAAATTATCAAAATAGCTCTGAAGCCATAATACTTTTTCAAGCGTTATTACTCGTTGATTTACAGGATCGTGTACATGAGTGTAATAAATTTTGTTTGTTTTTTCTGTCCAGTGGTGGTTCATAATTAGCCAACCGCCAGGGTCATTATCTACGACATGAGTTGGATTATTAATCCAATGATCAGTATTTTCTATTTGCGATGACAAATTTTCAAAATAAATATCGTGGCGATCTGGTCCGCTCCACATGATCCCAACTAAAATTTCTTCAGGTTTATAACCTTGCTGTAGTGCCGCTTGAACAGCATATACAGCCTTTCTAGCGACTAGACCGTTACCTTGACTGCCTAGACCAACATGGTTACTTGTTATTCCATATGATTTGCTTAGATGTAGCGGCCAATTATAATTGTTTCGTACATCAGTAAAACTACATCCTGACGTAATTATATGTTTGAAGTGTTTCATAAATTTAAATTCTGCTAGCGAGGACAATCTTACAAATATGTTCTAGTCGTTCAATGTGTTCCATTGCACGCCAAGGACTGGTATCAATGCTAACAACACCGTGTCCTTTAATGCCTACGATGTCATATCCGATGTTGCCATCTTTATCGAGTGCTAAACTTTCATGGCATTTGGTTGCTAGTTCTTCGCTGATAGGTGGAACATCTGGTACGTTAGGTGCTACACGAGTATAACGTCCTAACTCAGGAAAGTCTTTTACTAACTCAGATAGTTCAATACCTCGGTGCATGGCTGCTACGCAATAAGTAGGATGCAAGTGCATTACTACACGCACATCGTTACTGTGTTGACCTAGTTCTTTTTGTAAGCCAAAGTGCAACGGAATCTCGCCGCTGGGCTTTAGATTTGCACTAATGTCTGAATAGTATATTTCTTCCCAGCCGTACTGTGTAAATGGCGGGGCTGCATACGGAACACGATTAATTTGAATCTTTTTAAATTGATCAGGTTGTAGTGTTTGCTTACGTACACCGCTCGGTGTAATGTAAAAATGATTACGGTCATGGTGACGAATACTTACATTACCATCTCTGCTGGTAATCCAATTACGTCTATACGCTTCTACTAGTGTATCACAAATTGTTTCTAACATAATTTTTTTTGCCTTTAAGTAATCTTACAATTCTTTCTTCTTCAAGCTCAGTCCACACAAAGCAACCACCATGTATGGGAGGTTTACCTGTGCTAGGATCATAATCAATTAAATGTTCATAATAATTTCGTAACCATACTTTTTCACCGCTAGTAACTCGTAATGGTAACCATGCGAACTTTTTATGTTCTTTTGGCATGGCTTAACATATCCTCACTTATTCTGTTAATGGCCCATTTATTCATTACATGTAAATCTACGCCTGACCATTTAGTAAGCATAAAATCTCCCGGGCTACGCGGCTTTTCTAAATACATAATCATCGTGCTGTCATCAATTGCACTATGTACGTCATCAGTGTCAAATGTCTTGTATAGTGTAGTAGGTAATTGAGGAATTCCTCTGTCCTGAAATCCGCTCATTATATGTGCTGCTATACTAAAACTGTAATCATTTCTGTATAAGTGGCCCTTCCACTTATACATATCTTGATAATATTGTTTATTATTTTTAACATGCTTTACACAATTAAAGAAACTTTCTGCATAAGGCGTCTTTCTAAAATAAACTACTGTGGCCCAATACATAGTGATACCGAAATCATTAAGGCGATTAAGTGTAGGGTCTTTGCGTTCGTACATAATGTCCTGGTATCTCCAGTTCATCATTAATTCTTCATTATGTCCCCAGCACTGGTTAAGTGTATTGCTTAGTATTAGATAATCAACATCAAGTAATATGGTTTCTTCATAAGGACTCAAATCATATGCATCGCAACGATTTACGTTGTAAAAACTTAATGTCTTTGCAGTATGACTAGTATCTTTAAAAGTTCTAATATTTTGTTCTTTAAACTTTTTATCTTTTTCAACAACAATGATATTGTTAATAGCACTGTCAATTGTTGCTTTACCTAAACTTTTTTCTGCATAGTCTAAGCTAGCAGAGTCTGTAACTACAGTAATATTTTTAATGCCAAGGTGACGCTGAATTAGAAAGCTGTTGACTACAGCTAATCTAAAGTAATCAATTTCAGCGTTGTTGTGGGCAAACATAATGATGCCGCGACCATTATTTGCCTTCTTCATTGAGATCTAATACCTTATGTACTTTGCGTGACTTGCGTAGTTTCTCATACTCAGCGTAATAGTCATTAGTTACTTCAAAGTAACGGCTGAGTACTTCATCATAAAAACTTTTTACTTCTATTTTAATAGGATTGTTGTAGATATCTAGCAGTACTGCCTCTGTTTGTTGTTCTTCTAACAATAGTTTGCAAAAATTAAGAAGTGTACGATCAATAGTAAACGTGCCACCGTTAATGCTATAACTAAGCAAACTTTGAGTTTTGGCTCGTAATACTGCTTGCTGATTATTCAGCGTAACTCTATAGTTTGCAAATTCCAATGCTTGTGTAAGACGTGTGCTCATAGCTATATTTAAGTCACAAAAAAGCCAGTATCCGTAAATACTGGCTTTTGCTCAACACTTCATTAAAAAACAGACTTAGTAGTCTGTCACACGGCACTCCGTGTTACTTAGGCTGTGTAGCTGCGCCTTCAGCTGGCTTAGCTGAACCGCCTAGTGAAGCGTCAGCTGGTGCTGCTGGAGCAGTTGCATTATCAGCTGGTGCTGCTGCCGGCGCGGCTGCGTTTTCAACTGGTGCTGCTGGTGCAGGTACCGGCTCGTTCTTTGAACAAGCGGCTAGACCTAGAAATGCAGTGGCTACTGCGATTGTTGTGAACATCTTCATAAGTTTATTTCTCCTTGTGTTCTTCACATTAATACTTATAATATAAAAAAGCCAGTATCCGTAAATACTGGCTTTTTAGTATGAATTACTCTACTCTTTAAGAAACCCGCATAGTGTGCATTGTTAAGAGGCAGTTTGGGTGTTGTTAACTATTATGATCCGCTGATTGCGCCTACACTATCTGTTGGTGCAGTAATACTAATGCTCGAACCGTTTGCATTTGGCTGCTTACGGATAGCATTTAATGTTAGTGTACCATCGATGCTATCAGTGTATCCGCTAGCATCGTCGCCTGTACTCGGAACACCGTCTGGACCAATAGCGCCATCGGCTGCTGCCGCGGCCGCTGCTGTGTATGGATCGTACCATGTAGCTTTTAGTGTAACTACAGTAGGATCAGTAGTGCTATTAACCTTACCTTCTAATCTAAAGTAGTTTGAAGCATATGCGCCTGAACCGTATTTAATGAATAGCTGTTGATATGAAGTAGATAATTCATAAAAACCAATTCCTGCACTTGTACCTGAGCTAGCACTAGTGTCGTTATAATTCATTAACACTGTACCCATTGCACTTAGTAAGTTTGTCCAGTCGGTGTTTTGTGTACTTGCACTACCACCTGAACGGCTTGAACTTACACCTAGTGCGCCGCCTGCATTAAAAAATGCGCGGCAAGCTGCTTCACTGCCAAAAGTCCAAGTAGTTTCTTCTGTTAATGTGCTTGCCCAAGCTGTTGATCTTGTAGCACTATTTGCTGTAACGTTTGAAGTGCTTGCTGGACTAAATCTGTTATCCCAACAATCCTTAATGTTTAACATTAAGTTGTTCCATGTAGTTGCAGTGATTGATGTAGATGTTGTTACGTCAGAGCCAACCCCTGTACGAACTGTCTGACCCAAAAATGCACACAATGACTGCACATCGTCTTGTAGACGTTTGAAGCCACCTGTAGCATTATCTGCATAAACTAACCCGCCCGAGCTAGCGGCACTTACGCCTGCACCGCCCTGAGTATAACCATACGTGCTGTTTGCAGTATATGTACCAAGTGTTACGTCTGCCGCGCTTCCTAGCAATGCGTTAACGTTAGTTCTTGCATTGTTGAAATCGGCAGGAGCAACAGTATCAGTGCCTGCGACAACCTGGGTCATTGTTGTCATTCCGCCCGATGTAATTGTTGAACCTGAAGCCATGTGCTCTCCTAAATTATTACACTATTTATTTTATTTCACGCCTATCACAGCTTCAACGACACCTAAATCGTCGTTATCTTTCTGCTCAAGACTTCTACCAATAACTTTTCTTGGATCGTATTCACTAAATCCAATCGCCATTGCTACACCTGGTAAGTGACTGCTTACCAGTCTCTCGCCTTTTAATACTTTACCTACTACCTTAACAGGAACACGACCTTTTAGTGCTACTGGTAAACCAGCTGCTTCGCTATTCATTAAGTAAGCAGGGTCAGTTGAAATAACACCAAACACATTCATGTCTTCGACACTTGTTGTTTGTGTAATTTCTGCACTGCCGCCTAGTTTAATTACTGTTCCTGGGGCATAATCTTCGTCACTAGCATAAATTTCTGCTAAGTCAGCGTAACGTGCCGCAGTAGCAACTGCACTAACAACGTTTGCAGCAAAACTACCTGCACTGTCGCGTAGAACAAGTGTATTCGGTGTTGCTGTTGTTACAGCGTCTGTCGCTGATCCTGTTGCAAAACTCACAGTACCGTTTACATTTAATGAAGATGTATGAATTGTACTGATACGTGAACTACTGTTACCAATTGCAACGTTACCTGCGCTAAAAATCGCGCCAGTAGTGCCATTACCTACATATACTGTTCCTGTAAATGTATCAGCAAATCTATAGCTTGAACTACCAATGTTATATGTATTCGTAGCATCTGGTGTATAGCTTCTGCCTGTATGAATTACTTCAGTTGCGGAAATATTAGCACCATCACTACCAACACTACCTAAGTTTAGTCTATATGCTGCATCTGCGCGGAAAGCTCTTTCACTGAGTGCTAGTGATGTTGTATCATATTCAGTGCGTAGGTTCAAACCAGGACGAATAACTGCGCCAATGCCGCCTGTACCAACTAGTTCAGCATACCAGTTACGATCTTCGCCTTCTGTGTTGCTATTTGAGTTAGCTGCTGTAAATTCTGCGTGGTCACTGAAGATAGCCATAATAGTTTCAGCACCATAGTTAGTAGTAGTACTACCAACGTTAACTGAAGGACTTGAGGAATCGTTTGCATATGTTAGTGCCAGAACTGCACGGTCAACACCTGTGCTATCTTTTAAGAAAATATTGCGTAGCTTAGTACCATAGTTAGAGGGATTACCTATGTTACTTGTACTTTGATATGCACTAGAAACTTCACCTGCATAACCTGAAATCTTAAAACTACTACCATCATACACACGTAGTTTATCATCAACAATATTAAACCATGATGTACCTGCTGCTAGATTAGTTGTAGGTTGTGTAGATCCTACAACAATACCTGTTGATCTTTTCCAGCGTGTACCGTCGTATACACGCAACAGATTTTCTGTCTTGTCGTACCAAACTTGACCAGTTAGTGTTGTACTTGCACTAGGTGCTGTTGCACTAGCAAAGTTTTCTAATTGACGCACAGCATTCTGTGCAAAGTATAGACCGTAGTTTGATACGTTTCTACCAACCAATGCTAGTGCATAGGTACTGGTATCTATCGTACTGTCAGCAACTGTTGTTGAAACACTACCGTCGCTGTTGTTAAATGTATATGGCATTTCTTATTCCCTCAAATAATTTTAGCTCAACTGTACTCTGACAGTGTAGATTACCTCAATAATTCTGTTTTGTGACTTTTGTACAGGGTGAAAAACTACATGGGTAAGCATAGTACTAGTATTGATCGGTGTATCGTCTGTTGGATCGCTAGGATAGCTAAACAGTGCAAGTTCGTCAAAAATATAGTCGCCTTCGTTTGTTGTGCTGTCGTCAAATAAGTCTTGGTCACTGGGTTCAGCATATCCTAAGGTACAAGTCACTTTGATATCAGTGTAGCTTGGTCCAGGAATAATTTGAATCTTGTCTGTAGCAGTATCAGCTGAGATAATCTTATAATAAGTTCTACTGTACAGATTGGCTCCAGTTTCGTATGCTTCGCTTACACGTGGTGATTTGTAAATTACTCTACCTGCTGTATCTACGCTAGTAGCACCATTTCCAAACGCCATATAGTGAATATAAGCACCCTGTGCATTGTTCAAAGCATTAGCAATTAAGTTAGCCATATTTCCGTAATGGATAGCATTACGCTTGTTGATGAGTTCTTCGCCCGTTTCTTTGTCGCGGATAAGGATATGTCCGCTTAGGCTAATACCCGCAACATCATCTGGCTTACTCTTTTGAGTATCTTGCTCTTGCATATTCTCTTTGCCTTCGTCTTTATCGTCAATGTCTAACATACGTTTATTTATCACTTTTTTTAAACTAGCACTTAATTTTACAATCCGTGGATGAATTTCATCAAGCTCTCTGTATTAGCATAGTCTGCGTTAGCTACGTCTGCCAAGCTAAGTGCTGTGTTAGAGCCAATGTTTAATGTTGGAATCTCTAGGGTTACTGTTACGTTACCGCTTAGAATTTCTGTAATATCTTCATCAAATGGCTCGTTGTCAAAGCTATAGTAATCCCACATTCCGTCCTGCATAAAGAGGTCATCTTCTACAGTAATTGTGTTATTAGCACCGTCAATGTCTTTAACGTAGAAGAATGTAACATTACTTGTATAAGATACTGTATAGCTTGTACCTTCTGCTGTTAACAAGTTGCCGTTAGCAGCAATAGCAACTGTGCCACCTTGATTTAGCAGAGCAATAGCATTTGCAGTAGTTGTAATTGTTAGTTGATTTGTACCTACTGTTGCTATTGTGGCGTTTGCATTAGTATCTGCATATTCTACATCAGCATATGCTACATTTGAAACACTGTATGTTTCGTATGTATAGAATTCAGAACCAATTTCTAACCATACAGCACGATTAGTATCTAGTCTGTTAAATGTTTCTTCTTCAGAACCTTCTATTACAGTAATTGTTACATCATTTCCGTAGATATCCTTAATTAAGTGATCTTGTACGCTAGTACCTGCACTACCTCTGGTTAGCTGACTAAATGTGTTGCCGTCTTTACGTTCGTAGAGAACACGTTCTGTACCAATCCAGATAACACCTGGGTCACCTGGGCGAGGTGTTTGGAATATGCTGGCATCATCAACTGTAATTTCAGTTGAGTATGTATGCACATTTGATGTTATTGTTGCAGTATTATTAGATGAAATTCTAATGAACTCTGTATCACCAAATAAGTTTTGGTGCATTCTGTACTTAACTGCGACAGCATCTGGTGATACCGGTGCAGTGCTTGTATTGCCGTCAGCATATGGACTTGTGTAAACATCAATAATTAGACTTTCTAGCGGATCAAGGAGAGCCATTTCTTCGGGACGCTCTTCACCGTAGAGAATCTTCTTGAACGTTGCACCATCAAAGCCTTCGTAGGTTTCGTTGTTACGTCTTAGAGTAATGTTACCCTGTGTTAGTTCGCTAAAGATACCTTCGTAGTTATTTACTTCAACAGTTCTATCAAATGCATGTGCATCCCAAGGATCTGTATCCCAACCAAAGTTAGTTAAGAAGTTGTCTGTTGGATCTAAACCAGCAACTACTTTGCTAAACACATTAGCATCAATAGTTTCGCCTCTCCAGCCGCCGCCAACTTTTTCTTTTACTAAATCAAGTGTTACTGCTAAGTTACCTGAATTAATGATATTGTACAGCATAGTAGCATTGGTTGTAATGCTGGTGTTAGAACCTGCTGTGATATCATTATAGTGCGAGCTAACTTCAGCAGCGAACGCAAATCTAACCTCAGAATCAAATTTGAATATTCTGTCAATTGCTCTCATCTGAGCATTAGCAGTAATCTGTGCTTCTGTCATTTGATTCAAGTTAGCAATGTTTCTAGCAATGCTTAAGTTAATCGGTGTTGTACTTGCATTATGTCCAAATTGTGTCAGCTGATAGTTAGTTCTATCAAATACCAGTGTGGTATTGTTATGTCTAAATACGCTTTCGCCCTTATTGGTAATGCTGAAGTAATTACTATAAGCATTATCAAAGAACATGATGTTAGCATCATTTTGACTAAAGTCATCTAGAACACGAACTATGCCTAACTCACGATCGATATATGGCGGCTTGTCAAAGTCGCTGACCATTGTTGCACCAATAGTTTCAATTGGTGGTCGTTTACCGTCTCTGTATTCACGAATCTTAGCAGTGAACGGTTTAACTTCGTTCATGTATTCGATAATACGAGCAAAGTTATCAGGCTTGAAACCTACTGTTGGAATTAAATCTTCCTCGTCTTTCTCAATATACAAGTATGAAGTCTTAAATGCCCAGTTTAACTGTGGTTGTTCTGCTGAAGCATATTTCAACATCTCAAAGAATACTTTGTTCCAGAGTCCAATATCATTGAAGATAGGATCTCTCAAGATATTCATTAAGATACGTAATTCATATTCTATTGTAGTTGAGATAGCCGCAGTTATAATCGAACGGTTAACTTGTAAGGTCTCATTCTTAATACTAATTAATTTAAAGTCGTTACTAGCTGCAATAAACATCCAAAGTTGAGGTCTATCAGATGTTGACGACTTAACTTGAATTACTGCACCATCTGGAAGATTTTTAAGTGTGTATAATTCACCTACACTACCTACGTTGAAGATTGGCTTATAACTGCTATCGTATCTAATTTTAGTGTTACTATAGTTGTCAATTCGTTCAACTTCGTACCAGTTTACACGTTCTAAATGACGAAGTGTATCTGGTAGTGTACTACTCCAAGTAGAATACTGCGTTTCAAGTTTTAGGTCACGTAATAATTCATTAACTACTGAACGGAATGTTCTACGTGCAGCTTTAAGATCCTTAAACAGTGTTTGTCTCGGGCGGAAGGCAATGCCATAGCGTTCTACTTCACTTAGTATAGGATCTGGAACTATTTGACCAATAGCGTTTACTCCGCATAAACTATCAATTAGTTTTTCGCTAATGTGTTCAGGAACAATGCTGTTATTGTCATTTTCACGAACAAGTTTCCAAGCAGTATGTTTAATACCGTCACTTGTTGTGTTTCTGCTTACATTAATCTGTATCACATTTTCTTCTCTCATGTGAGAGGAAACATTATGTAACACAAAACTTTCGTTGCTAATAAAGCTAGCCATTGTTAGTCCGTAACCAACTGGGTTAGCAATATAACGTGCAAGTGTTTCGGTATCGAACTGACGACCTAGACTGCGCTTAATTCTATTATCAACTACAGTTCTATTTTGTACCCAATAATAGTAATAAGTTACATACTTGCCTGTTTCTGGATCAATACGTCTTTCAGCAATATACTTGTCTGGCCATCTTGGTGTACCGTTACCGTTCCAATTCTGTGGAAGCGCCTTACTTTCTACCCATTCGCAAATTGTAATTGCACTTCCAGGGAATGTACGACCCCAGTTTACCCAACGCTCACGGTTTGAACCTTGTTCGTACCACATATACTTAACTGAACTTGTATCCCACCATACTTTGCCAACGTTGTTTACACCAAATCGTGTACGAGCATTGTTATAGTTTACTGGGTCGTTTTCATTAATGTAATGAATTTCGTTAGCGATAAATCCTGGTAGTACACCCTTGAACGGATCCCATAGGTCAAATTGTACCGTCTTATTGCCAGTGTTAGGATCATACATTAAGGCATTCTTAACATAGTTAACATCAACCATAGGTGTCTGCCAACGCTGTGGTACGCCATCTTCTAAATATGCCCAGCCGCCATCAATAAAATCTGGCATTGATATATTGGCAGGATCTTGGTTACTATAACTGTCGATCCATACGTTTGGCAGTTCATTGTTTTCTTGCTCTAAACCAGAGATATAAAGTTTATTCTCGTTGTAATCGTCTACAGTTTCGTAACGCTGGCTTTCGAATACATACACATTTACATTCTGCTGGTTCTTTCCTTGTAGAGTTACTGTGCTACCAAAGATATTTCTAATGTCATACTTATAATATTCGCTTACATAAGTTACGCCGCCGTCTGCGCCAAAGCCATCGGACGCTAATAATGTAGGATTAAATCTGTCAAATTTTGAAATAAACTTGTCAGGATTTGGTTCAATCGGGCCATCTGTTTTAATTGCGTCTACGCAAAGCAATGACATAATAGTTGGAGGAGCAGCTTGAGCTGCAAGAGCTTCAGTAGTAGTATACTTGGCTACATCTTCTTGTGATAATAAACCAAACGGTCCTGATTCGTATAGCTTTTCATATTCTGTAGCTAGTTTGCTATCAGACATATTAGGTTCTACGAATTCTGCTTCAATACAAAGCATACCGGTATTATAGTCACCTAGTTCGATACCTAATTTTTCAGGGAAACCTGGTGTGTTAGTATCAATATTAACACTTGGGTAACCTGTTGATAGATTTAGTTTACCGACACCGGGAGCAACTGGTACAGGCTTAAACGAAATATCTTCTGGTAGGTATCCTGCTCCTGCAAGCGCATTGTTTAATGCATCTGCAAGTGCTTCAGGTACATTGATATCTGCGATCTGATCTGGCAAGCCTAAATCTTCTTTAGCACGACCTTTTTCAGAGCAATCAGGTACTTCTTCTGCTGTTAAGAATACTCTAGCACCAGTACCGCCCGCAACACGCAAAGGTTGTCTGTATGTACCAAATGTCTGTGTGACATCCGGATCTAGAGGATCGAACACAATGTCGTACTGCTTAGGTAGATACTCTCCATCTATTAACACAGATGTTTGTGGGTCATATGCACCGGGTGAACCTGTATAAGACACCCAAGTGTCGGTTTTTGGATCCCACTTAAATTCTGGGTACTGAGCACGTATTTCTGTGCCGTCACTTCTTGTAATGATATTAGGATGTTTTCCTTGATAGAACGGATCTACATTGTTAGTTGGTGTGCCGTATTCAGGATGCCCTGTACCATAAGCAGTATTATTTGGATCTGAAGGATCTATTACACCTAAATTATTACTGTTAATCCAGCTAGGTGAACCTAAGAAGTCGTAGTCGTATTCTAGTGGAATACCTTGTGTTAAGTCTGCTGGGAATACTTTGTATAATCCTCTGTCAATAACTCGTAGACTTGTAATAGCCCCGTTGCCGTCAACACCGGTAACAATGAACTTAGCTACACGTAATGGACCTGCTAATGACTTGTATCCTTTGATGAATGCAAATTCTGTAGGAGTTCCGTTAGGGTTTGTATCTCTATCAGTAGGATCAGCTAGAGGATTATCTCTATCAACAACACCAACTCTAGCAGTTATTTCTGCAGGTACTAGTGGCATACGTTGATCCGCAATTTTTCTTAATGCACCTGTAGCAACAGCACTTTCAATCGGTTCTCTTAGACTAAATTCTAGTACACTAATGTTTGAAACTACATTAGCATTAAAGTAAGAGTCTTTAATAGTAATTGTTTCGCCGCTAACACTTTCTACAGTAAATGCTACATTATCTAAATAATTTTGTGCAGTATTACCAGCAGCGGTGCCGTCACCTGTTACTAGTAGAGTAATGACGCCACCTTCAACGATCTTGCCGCTGATTAATGATGCATTAGATACTTCAACTGTTAGCGCACCAACTTCGTCGAGCAATTCGGTATATTCAAAATTACTAATATTAGCAGTATCGATAGTTGTAACTGCACCTAATACAATGTTATCTGCTACAACACGATAGAATGTTGATCCTGAACCAATAGTAGTTGTGTCAATCTGCGAATGATTTTGAACTTCAATAATATCGTTATAATAGTAGGTTAACCCTTCTAAATTAGCAGCGTCAACTGTGAGATATGCAGTAGGTCCGCGTGGACTAATATCAGTAATTGTTACTGTTGGAGGATTTTTAACATCATATCCTACACCATAGTTAAGCATTCTAATACCAGTAATCGAACCATTTGTTTCATCGATGCTGGTTACTTCTGCTGCTGCACCAGTACCTGGACTGTTGTCTCCACCAAAACTAATTCTTAAGTTAGCAGGATTGTTATAACCAGCACCAGCAGAGTTTATACACACGCTGCCAATAGGGCCGCGAGTATTATTTGTAGGTGTACCACCAAGTAAGCGTAGTCTATCACCGATCTTATATCCACTACCACCACTCATGTATGTTGAACTTGTAGTTGTAGTTGAAGTTTTACTTGGTAGTACAGCTCCAGTTTCGGTATCTATTTCAGAGTCAGGAACAAATATCGTAGAGTTTCCACCACAATCATACAATGTATAACTAACTACAGGCGTTTGAATAGAGCTAGCATTACCATATCCAGATGAAGGTGACAGCACAGTTGCGTTAGATGAACAACTTTCAGTATTCGTAGTGGTAACTGTTTGTTCAAAACCTCTTACAACGTGGAAGTCACCTACACGCTTTAATGTTCCGCCGCCGCAGCCATTTTTAATAGCAATTGCATTATCGCTACATGATCTAACGATTAGACTTTCAGTTCCGTCTGCATTTACTTGTACGTTGGCATCTAGACCGGATTGGTTACATTTAATTTGGCTAGCAATATCGCGTGGTGTTGTGCCAGGAACAAAAAGCAATCTTGCACCAGTTGTTCCGTTAGCGCTCATAAACAGCTCGCTACCAGGTGCAACTGTTCTTAGATCGTTTGCATCAATTTTTACCTGCGGTGTTGGTCTAAAGATATTTGCAACAGCGGTTGGACCAGCTGGTACAAACTCACCGTTAGGACCATATGCTAGAGGTGTAATATTAATAGTTGGTACCTTTGTAAAGGTAATATTAGTATTATCTAACTGAGCATCTTGAACAGGAACTTCAGCTGTAGGACCTAGCTCAATTACAACATCATTAGTATTACTTGCAACTGTAGCAGGAATTTCATTTAGTGTAGTAATTGTTACACTGTTGTCGCCATTTACAGAATTTGCATCAGTAGTAATATTGTTTACAGGTACACCATTCAATGTGATCGAATTACTAATTTTCTTAGGAGCATAATTAATATTACGTAATGTTTGATTTAAATCGCCTAATGTCTTAGTATTTGGTCTGTACCATGGTTGATCAACAATCTCATAACTTCTTAATGGTGTTGGTACTCTTGATGCTACTGTTAACTTCTTAGCTAGAGGAATAGTGAAACCACCTGTTACACGCTGGCTTGTTGCGTTAACATAACGACCGTTTTCTAATGATTCAGAATAACCGTATTTCTGAGGATCAACAACCTTCTTACTAGTTGGCTTCTTAAAGCTAGCTGGCATAAAGTTATAACCAGTTAAGCCTGGCTGACTGAAACCTGAGAAGTTAACTTGCATATTCTGGAAATCTAGCCAACCTTTGCCGCCGCCATACATGTCACCGGATACATTATAGTTTCCGTAGGTATAATAGTCTGTGGATGCTTGTACTCCAGTACCATTTGTAGATCCAGGTGTAACAGGATTAAATGTTGATGTATCGGGGCATAATTTTTCCATCACAGCCTTCATTACAGGATCAAGATCCTTCATTTCTCCTGCACGGAACTTACCGCAATCATCTTCTGGACAGCTACGGCTTCCAAACTGTAGTGGGCCGTTATATCCGGGGCCTGCGATACTAACACTAAAGTTACCGTCTTTTTCACCGTTACCGTAAATACCGCGGACGAAATATAATTTGCCGCCTTTTAGATAAATGCTGCCGCTAGCTGATTTATTGGCGTGTAGGCCGCCGTTTTTAACTATAGCATTTTGCCATGTATAGTTTCGTTCTCCGAGCTCAGGATGGTCGCCATCTGATTTATAATATTCTTCGCCTGATAAGTCATCTTCTGGTGATACCCATAACCATGAACCGTCATCTGACTCCATTGTAAAGTTGTAGGTACCTGATTTAGGAGCAAGGAAGTAACCTTTAAATTCTACTGTACTATATTCAGCGACCTGGCCGCCCTGAAGAACAGCGAGCTTAAAGCTATCAAGTTGCTTGGCTCCGCCGCCAACATATGCGTTACTGTCAACACCACCGCTGATCATTCCCTGCGTTGGGCGACTATACGGGAAGTAAATGTTATCTTCATTTACACCAAAAGTTGAAGTTTTCTTCTTCCATGAACCAAAGTAACCGGCGCCTTGGCCTTTCTTCTTCTTGCCAAATAGACCGCCAAGGATACTACCAATAGCGCCAAGGAATGCTGCACCGAGAACAACGATAGCACCAACACCAGTTGCGCTAAGTGCAAGTGCGGATGCAACACCTATGCCAACACCTGCGCCTGCTACGAATCCTACAGCACCTTCTAGTGCTGTTTTTGCAACGCCTTCAACTGCACCTAATACTTGTTTGAAAATTGATTTTCCGCTACTCTTTTGCCAAGTATAACCTGTAACTAGCCCACCTTCTTTGTATGCACGCGAACCTGATTCGTTACATGCTTCTACAGAAATTTCGTTAAGTGCCTGTTCAACTTCACTTGGTGCATCAGTAAAGTATCTTACAAATAATGCATACTTGCCTGTTTTGTTTGCACTGCCTTTAGATACAGTAATTCTAATATACTGACCTTGTGAGCAGTCTATAGTTTTGCTTAAGAAACCAAAACCGCTAACACCAAGTACTTTACCAGTAGTAGCATTAGTTGCTGTTGCAGCGATAGTTCTTCCAGCTGTAGTGTTAAATTTGTTTAAAGGATTATCAATTACACGCTGAGTTAACACACCTAGAGCATTTTCAGCTGGTTTGTAAATGATAGAGTTTAATCCTGGTACTGTATCAAAACCGTAACGCCCGATCTGATCGCCATTAGTTTCGCCAATAGATCCTAGATTTGCTTGTGTATCAATGATGTAACGTTTTACACCTGAACTAAAATCAGCTGTATCAGATTGTTCAATAGTAATACCGTTTACTGATTTATTACCTGCGCCATCGTCATATGAGAAGTCAAATATTAATAAGAACTGTGTCTTACCCTGAACTTTAATGATATGTTCTTCGTCAACACCAACCGCATCTGTTTTTTCAGTTAACAATCCTGTCTTAGGAACAACTGGTCTTACAGTACATGGTCCAACAATTGTATTCTTAGGTGGAACAGGATTTGGTGCGCGAACATCGCAGCGACTTGGTAATCCTTCTAATACGGCTCCGGTTAATACAGGAGCAGGAGGTGTTAGATTCTTTTCATCGACTAATGTAACTGCACTATAAGGCTGTGGAGAACCTCTACCAAACCCTTGACCTAAACCAATTTGTCTAATGCGTTGTGCAGCAAGACGTGGTGCTGATCCAGTAGGTGTCGCACCTTCATCTTCCTCACCAGTTGAACCACCTGTTAAGGTTACGTATGGTGCAAATGATCCGTACCCTTCTGGACTTGCATATCCTTCAGGAACAGTCTCACCTGGTAGTATAACATCATCAGTGATGATGTTTCTCCATTTTTCACCGCCCCAACCAGTATCAGCAATTGGTCTGCGTAATACTGCATCCGCAGGTAACTCAGTTAAACGAATATACTTAACACGAGTAATAGTGCCTTCGTAATTGCTATAAACAGGTGTTGGATTACCGTCATTATCTGGGTTATTATAATCAAACCCAATCATCTGATTTACATAAGTATAGGGTTCTGTCCAGAAACACGCCACAAACACTTCTTCTGGGCGAACTTTTGTAATTGTTTCATCACCGGGTTTGTCGTTTGCAGGATCAAAATACTCAAATTCAGTATCTGATGACTGTAAAGGAAATACTTTAAATTGTTTGCTGTATTTAAATCTTGGTTGACGTGTGTTCCAACCCTTTTCACTATACCCTGGATAAGGATTTGTAACGTCAGGGAATGTAACAAATGTAGATCCGTCTTCGGTACTAGCAGTGTTGATATCTTCAGTATTCCAAAAATCAGGTACATGGTTATCACCAGCTGAATAATAACCTCTGCCGTACCCCCAAGCAACTTCTGCACCGCCTGAGCCTTCAAGTAGACCAGGGCCTGCCTCTGTTGGCTCCCACTTACCTGGTGTGATACCGGGTTGCCACATTAAGAATGAGTTGTGGCCAGGTGATGTAACTAAAACAATTGTTTCGTTATTAATAGTAGAGCTACCAATAACTACATCCTTAGGCATAAAGACAAAGTTTGCTGCACCGCTAGTTCCGTTGCCACCTTTAATCGCAAATGGCTCAGGAATAATTTGTTTGCCTACAAAGAATGCAGGCTCAACAGGTGCTATGTCTATATAATTAAAATTGTTTGATTTATCTATTCTTGATGAATCCCATGCGATAGAAGCATCAGCACTTTGCTCAGTGCCTCCTACTACATAGTAACTATCTTCTGTTATGCTACCTTCAAAATTATTATAAGCACTTACTGTTGCAAAATAATCGTAAGTGATTGCTAGATCAGCAGGAACAATATCTACAAGAATGTAGTATACATTTCCCGCATCATTTTCTACTGCTTCATAGACTTCAAACTGCCAAACTTCGCTAGTCTTTAGCCTCCAACGTGGATATGTGACTGTGTCGTATACTACAGTCTCACTCATATCATATTGAGACCATTTCACAGCCTTAGTAGCAGGATCAGATGGATTAGATTCTGCTGTACCAGGAACAATAATTAAAACTTTTGCGCCGTCAACATGGCCACGTGGTGTCTTTGGTTTTTGTGCTTCAACATCTATATTGTTGTTTCCATCATCGACTGCTACGTTTGTTGCTGGTTCAGAACCATCGCTTACACTAGTAGCTGTTAGTAGTTCACGCTCTAATCCAGGAGCAACTGAACTGCTGATTGTTTCATAAACAGGCAAGTACTTGCGTAATTTTAGATCCCAATAAAATATTACACCGCCAGGTGCAGTATAACGCATACCTTTGAGTGGTCCTACATAAGTTGGACCTGTGTCAAACTTATCATCACGTTCAAACTCTACTGCATCAGAAATTTTCATTTCTCCTGCAACTTTTACAGGACTTGCTGAGCCTATTAACTCTGTTAATGCTTGTTCATCACGTACATAAGGTCCATAATTATGGATGGTACCTGACTTAGCTTTAATATCAGTATTAGGAATAGTTACCGGTGTCTTAAAGTCATTTAACATATTAAATGACACATTAAGTTTTCCACTACTGTCCTGAGAAACTGACGATCTTCTTAATCTAATAGCACGATTAATACTTTCAATCATACCTTTTGGATTATTGTAACTACTAATGTTAACTACAGAATTGTTTAGCGTTACTTTAGTGTGGTCAACTGTTGTTAGCACAGGATATCTAAAGTCTGGTGCTATTGGTTCTCTGATAACAACAAATCCTGTTGATATATTAGCATCGTCATTAAGAATTCTATTCTTAAATGTAATCGTTGTGTTTGATAAATTCTCATCAATATAATAATCACCTGCCATAACAGGTTGAGTATTTGATGCATAAAGTACGGTCGTTGACTGTAATAATGGGCGTCTTGAGATAGTAAATGTATTTGAAGTGTTATTCGCAAAACCACTAGCAACATCAAAATACACAGACGTTGTATCGTTAACTGCAAAATCATCTAATACATTAATAGTGTCACTGCCAACTGAACTTATTCTGTAAACTTTGTTATAAACTTTAGGTGATGCAAAGTGTACAGCAACACGCTTGTTAAGTTCAACGGTGCTTTTAGTAATGCCGTGAGGATCAGTTGTTCTAATCTGCATACCTCTCTTAACAAGAGTACCTGTAATCTTGTCGTCTACAGTGTAAGGAGCAGAAATAATAATACTATTTGCTTCAGGTGCTGATGTAATTGCATACGCACCAGTCCAAGCATTAGCATACACCTTAACAACATCACCAGGACTTAGACTATGATTTGAACTTGTTACAAGTTTAGTTAAGTTCATATGACGTACATCAACAATGCCGCCTGCAACACCGCTTAACTCAATTGTAAAGGAATTAGTTGTAGCATTTGATGCTATATAATGATTTGATGTGCTACCATAATCAACAAATGTAGATGTTACATAGCGAACATTACCTAAACCGGCTACTACACTAGCATCCTCAAAGTAATCACTTTCAATTACAAATGTACTTGCACTAACATTTTTACTCTTAACATAGTAAATATTGCCGTTAGCAGTACTATCACCATCACATAGTAATGTTACAAAGCTAGGTGCTGTTACGAATGTAATGTTAGCACTATCAACAGTTACGTTACCTACACTGTTAAAGGTTACATTAGCATTGAATGTATAATCTGTAGATTCACCTGCAACTAGCTGTACAGCATCACCGTTTCTAATATCCGAATTAGTAACTCCTGAGATTGTAACAACATTGCTTGGGCTGGATGCACTTGCTGTTGCACCTCTGTATACCTTTGAAGAAACAGGTAAAATATTTGTAATAGAGACTAAACTATCTGGGTGAGGACCAATACTCTTAATTCTAGCTTCAACCATCTTAGGTGGTTGTGGGTCTTTGATCAGTGCCTTCTTCTGTTGAATAATTGTTTCGTTAGTCCAGATAACAACACTATCACTTAAGTTTGCATTCTTAAGAGTTAGATAATAATCCATGTATTTAGATGTATTATCGTTACCAATCAAGTTTGTGTCTAAGTAAGCAAATAAACTTCTATCTGTAAACAACACAGCTTCGTTAGTACCAGGTGCGCTTTCTATAAATGAAACTCTAGATCCAATAGATGCTAGTTTGTAGACGTTCCAGTCTTTAGACTCATCTTCGGCCATATGAATCAAGCTGCCGCCAGCTGGTTTGATAATAACTGTATCATCAAACAAATCAGGCAAGCTAGCAATATCATATGCCATAAAGTTGATGTTAGCAGGATTTACGTAACCTGCATTCGGAACTCTAGCATATTTTTCTGTATTTAAACCGTATGCGTCCACATTTCTTAGTGTAGGCCATAGATTGTTTTCACGACTTCCAATTGGCTTTCTTAGGAATCTTGAAGCATCATCAATATCGATTAAGATAATATCATCATCTGTAGCATCGGGTGTAATTTCATAATTACGTCTTGTGCCTAACTTAATAGCAATATGATCATGTGTTTCAACTTTAATGCTGATTGTACTACCAGTTATATCGCCTTTATAGTTGTTTGTAAGATCAATAGTGCCTTTTTCTACTACAAACACATTTGACTGGCCAGCTAATACAAAACGCGATGTTTTTGTACTTGGGTCTGGTAATGATGTTAGTACTGATTTTGGTAGCAACGAAATATTAGCGAACTCAACAGTTGAAGCAGTAAGTGTATATACTGTTTCATCTGGAGCATTTTCAATTAGTACTCCATTAACATACACATCTACAAAAGGATAGTTGTTATTACTAATTGTTGTATAATTTTCGTTTGCAAGAGTTGTTTCACTATTGACTAGTCCGTCATTTAATGTTATAGTCAATGAATTGTTTTCGTCTACTACAGATGCTGTAGAAATTTTCCATCTATCTCCTGCATCGTAGTCCCATAACGAGTCGCCTAGTGTTACACCATTAACACTTACTGTAACATCTGCTTTTACAGTATTATTTGCTACTTCAAAACCAAATCGTTGACGTGGTTCGTAACGATATCCTGAGCCTACTGTATTAGTGTAGTGTACATTGTCCTGATACACGTCAACTGTTGCATCTAAGTACAGGTTGGCATCGGCACTATCAATTGTAAATGCGTTGCCGCGCAATTCTAAGGTGTATTTAGATACAACACTACCACCTACATTAACATCACTTCTAATAGCATAAGCTGTAACGCCTGCATTAGCAGAATTAACAGTACTTATTAAAGTACCAATGTCTGTAATACCAGTCGATAGGTTAATTGAAGTTGTTACGTTAGATGTACCTGAGAAATCAGTAATGGACAGGTTGCCTGTTAAACTTGCACTAGTTGTACTTATATAACTTGTGCTTAATGCACGAACAGTTTCAAATGTTAACTCATCAGAATCAACAACAATTTCGCCCGCAATAACTGTAACACCTACAATTTCACCGTAACCTGAACCAGTATTTGTTACTGTAATGCTGTCTATCTCACCTAAACTGTTAAGTGTAGCTTCTGCTGTAGCTCTGACACCGTTACTACGAACAGGAGCAGAAATAACAATCTGCGGAACATTGAAGTATTTGTGTTTGCGCTCTAATACGTCGATTTTTTCCACAATATTAGTAGTATCTTCTGGGAAAGCAAGAGTGAACAGTTGTGGATCTTGTACTTGATCAATTCTATCGAACTTAAGTTCGATTGGCTGATCTTGGTTAGTATCACCAAAATCAGCTACACGTAATGCCCATTCGTCATATACATTAATTTCACTTGACGGTGAACGAGAAAGTGCAGGAACAACTGTGCCAATACGCTCTAAGCTAGAAGTTGTACCTTTACTGTGTAACATGCCGGAATAAAAATCATATTGCTGATCGTCTAGAATGTCTAGTTCAGTTAAGTATTGCTTCTTTTCAAAACCAAACACTGCGCGGCTTGCTTCATAAAGTTGTTTTTCAACTGGAATAAAACCTAGTTCATGATAACGGCCTAGGCTTTCTGCCATGTTATCTAAGTTTGGTTTTAGACTATCACCTTCGATAACAAAACCCTGACTTAAGAATCTGCCATCCCAACCTGCTGTGCGAGTTGTTTTAATTTTTAATCTACTATGGCCTTGGTTTAAAGTAGGATTAAAGATAACATCACCAAATTGAGTCGAATTGTCAATAACAAATGCATGTTCAATTTCTTTAGTGAACAGTACAACACCATAAATTTGTTCACCTGCTGGTGGTACAATTTCAATATTGTTATCTTGACGTACAATTTCGCAGTCTGTTGGGTTAATTGCAATACCGTTTTGATTTACGATATTAAACTGTGAGCGATCAGTTCTATTAATTTTAGCAATAAAACCACGTGGTGCAACAAATGTAACCTTGTTAGCCATTGGACTAAGTTCTAATGTGTTGCCAATTTCCCAAACACCTGTGGTCCAGAATAAGAACTGCTTTGCAGCATATGTCCAATCACGTACTTCACCAATTGTTTCATCAAAGTTACCAAAAGTATAACCTTGACTTTCGTGAAATCTACCTAAACTAATTAGGAAGTCGTACAAGTCTTCAGTGTTGTCATATACTGATTCATAGTCAACTTTGATAATGTTGCCTGTTGTCTGTTGATACAACGTACCAGTCGCAGCACCGATTTGTGGTAATACCCCTAATCTTCTCCACTTAACAGCTTCAAAGGTTGTGCCTGTCTTAAATGTTTCCTTAGCAGAATAATATGCACCTTTGTATCGTACAATAGTTGTCTGCTTATAAGTTGTATTTTGAGAATAGTCTACAAACTGTGCAGGTGCACCACCAACACTAATACGTTCTCTACCTTTATTCTTATCGCTTTGTAAGGTATTAAAGTAACCTAAGTTTTTGTCATAGCCTCTTACTTTATAGCCGTCAATAGTTTTTTCAATAATTACACCGCTATAGAAGTTTCTTGACTTATATGGCGAACTGTGAACGTTTACAGTAATATTTTCCTGAGGAATAACTAAACTAGTAGCACTGCCTTCATTGCTGTATTGGTCTGTACGTAGTGTCATAGTGTCTTTGTCAATAAAGCCACTCATTCTATGACCGAGTTTAGTATTTAGGCTACGTACTTTAGTAATAAAGTCACTTTCAGGTGATAGGCCTTGGAATCTCAACCATGTATTAATAAGTTGGGTGTAACCAATGTTAGTAATAAAGTTACCGTTAACATCTTTATCGCCGTGGATTTCAAAATCTGCAGAAGATGTAAAGACCCAAGGATAATTTGTGTTAACTGATAATTTGTATTTTTTGTTTGCTGTTGGTCTGTAAAGTTTTGTAGGGTCAGCAAATTCTGTAGCAAATTTACCAGGCTTTGCTAATAATAATGCTTCAGCTACAGCAAACGGATATGCTTCAGAATATTTCCATGCATTTTCAGCAGGTGCGCCGTCGCCAAACTTCCAACTATCATTTCTTGCTTCAGTTGTAGCAAATGTAATCTGCAATGTACTTGTTAGTGCCGGCGTAGCAGCTACTACTGGACCAGTACTTAGTGTATTAGTACTTAGGTCTTGTGCTGCCGCATAATATTTTCCGGCCCAAGTTTTTGTTGATGAACTATGTGTAGCATAGCCGCCGCCGATAGCATAAGGGAACATAGGCTTACCAGTATTATCAACAGTTACAACATAGAACCAAATTGGTGTACTTGGACTGTCAGGTGTAGTACCGTAACGTAGGTTAAACTGGTTTGTATAACCTGACTGCCCTACCTTAGTGGCGTCAATTTCGTAGTCTTCAACAAACATACCTGTGTATGCGCCGCCCGGTGCAACAGATCGTGTACCTTGACGTAATACCCATGGACTCTTGATATTAACAATGTCGCTTGCATTAACAGGTGTATTATCCGACTTGTACTCATTATAGCCATATGGACCATAAATTGGTAAGCCGTCAAATGCCCAGCCAACGATCGGAGAGTGTACAGTTGGATCCCATTTTAGCGCACCATCAACTTCAATTGTGCCAGTTGTTAAACCAATTACGTCAGGAGTAATTGCGTGATAGTGGAAAAGACCACCTACAGTACTGTGACTAAATGTTGATAACTCATTGTAGCTTTCGATTAAGCCATTATTATAATGCCATATGCCGATGTCGTTCCATGACTTAGTTGACTTAGGATTATATAGAGAAACACCGTTAACTAAAACTGCTACAGCATAGTCTGGCATTTCTGTTGGTGAGCTAGATACTAGATTTAGATTTACTTTAGGAAGATTATATGAGATATCTTGTTCTTCGATAGGACCAAATCCTACAGCATTAGTTTCAACATCAACTATGTGATTCGTTTTGTTACGACCTGAGATATAAATGTTGCTGCTATCGCTGCTTACATTTAATCCGTCTACAGTTACAAAACTGTTTAGTCTGTAATCTAACCCACTAGCTTTGCTGTTTGACCAAACAGAAGTTCTTGTAGTTGTGCCTGTAGTGATAATATCTTTTGGAGTTCTTAGATCGCCATTAGTATCTACTGGCAGTACAAGGTGTAGACCTTCTCTGCGGTATGAGTTATTAATCAAGTAAGCGTCAGCAGTTACGTTCTCTCTGCGACCTTGACGAATGATACCTTCTTCTAAGTCGTCCCACATAGCAGTGTTGTTACTGCTATAATCTGTGCTGTACTGGTTATCCCACCATGATGGTTTTTCAAAGAACGCTAACATTTCCCAAGGATGCGTGTGCGGTCTTACTGTATCATAATAATGCTCATACCAACCTCTCCAGTGTCCTGGTAAGCTAGTATTACCGCGATAGTTCCAAGTCCATTCATTAGAATCAGTGTAGAATTCGTTGGTTACAAAATCAATCTTGTTTGCAACAGCCCAGTTTGAGAAGTAGTATCTCATTAAACTTGACCATTCTGTAGTCTCGTAACCAGTATCCCTAAATGCGCCGGGCTTTAAGGTATAGATGTTTAGTTCCGGTAATGCATTAGCAGATCTAAATTCTGCCTTAGCACTGTTAAACACACGCTTTTCGAACTCAAGTAAAATTTCATCTCGACGATCACCAAACAGTGTAGTCTTACTACCATCGTGTCCTACTAGTACTTGAATAGGTGTTTGGAAACTGTTGTCAGTTTCAATACGTGGCTCAAATAGAGGATAGATACCTAGTATGCTAGGTGTTGGCGGGCATTGTGCGCTGTCGCGCTCTTCATTGTAAAGTTTTAATACAATTTCATCATCTAAGTCGACACTAATTGTACCAGTTAGTTCAATAATAATAGGATTAAAACTTGTAATTGTGTAATCTTTATCAACATTTAATAATGTTGTTTCAAAAGTATCGGCATTGACGTGATACACTAATAAACTGTTTTCAATCTTGTTTAGATCAGTGTAATTAGATGATACAAATTCTGATGTGTTTACATCATTGATTTCAAAACGCTCTTCAACATAATTGTCGCCGTATGGAATTACATATGTTCTGTTAAATACTTCTCGACCAACGTTAAACGAAATAATATTTCGCAATACTTTTTCTAATATAAATTCGTTCGAAAGACCATTGGTATCAAATAGTGTATAGTACCCACTGATCTCTTTCTTTAATCGTGCTTTATACTTAATATATTCTTCAGCGTTAAATCTAATAGCATCTACTAGGTTGTGTGGCTGGTCATCTAGTAGTAATGCGCCTAAAATTAAGTCTTGATCAGTAACAACAATATCTGTGGCGTATGCTACATCTTTAGGTGTACTTGAGAAATTATTAATTTGTAATGCGTCACCTTCAAAACCTACTTGACGTTCCATGTAGTTTTTAAAATGTTGTGTGAATTCAGGTGACGATGTAGAAGTTATTTCTTCCTTAGTAACATTAGTTTTCCAGCTTAGTGGAAGTTCAAATTTAGTAATAGCTTTATCACTTACTACTAACTGACCATCGCTAGCAAACGCACTTACCTCAATGAAGTCGCCTTTTTCAAAATCAAACGTATCAAATACAATATATCCTGCATTAAATACTCCGTACTGCCAATCAGTGCGTTTAATACCATTTACAAACACATCAATGTCATAGCTGCTATCTGATCTTAGATCTGGTACACAACCAATCCAGAATTCTCTGCGAGTGTTATCTAAGTCAAATCTATCAATAGTAAATTTTGAAACTAAGCGTTGACGTGTATTAGTGTCCGAGGGTACCATCATTGACAGTAATTCAACTTCGCCGTCAAGTTCTAGTTTATAGAATTTATACCCCATTGTTATTGATAGTGTGCCACCAAATGGTTCATATGTATGCTGATAGTTTTCTTCAGCCATGTTGACTGTGAAGTTAATCTCGCTACTGGCTTTAAATGCTGTCCATGATAGAGGGAAACCTAGTACTTTATCGTCGGCACCGGTGCCCACAGCATAGGAAAAGATTTTGTTACCTTCAAAATTATTATTTGGGTAAATGCCTTCGTCGCCTAAATAATTACCATCAACATCATATAGATTAAATAGCGGTGGCTGATTTACATTAACTTTTCTCTGACATAATTTCATGCCAGCAGTTGTATATCTATATTCAGTACCAATATTCTCAGCACCTGAACGAACTAATAGTACATCATCAACCGTTAATTCCCAAGGTACGAAATTAATATCACCATCTACTGCACCAATTGGATTCAGTTCTGGATGAGGTGCTCGTGCGACCGTAATAGTTTCTGTACTTAAATCGGTATAAGCAACATATACATATTTTGCAATGTCTGGTTGTTCGTTAGGGAAAATAATACTTTGTTTTTCAATAGGTGTGCTATCGATTAGTAACCCTGTTGGTTTTCCGCGAATTTCATCAATAGTATATTGTGTACATGCAACCATTACACTACCGACTCCGCGCTTACCGTGATTATATAATTCTAATCTGCGGTCAAACTCAATAATTGGTCTATTAGCGCGGAAGCTACTAGATGGTAGTTCCATTCCTGCATCTTTGAAGTTCTCTTTATGATACCAGAAGTTAATTGTACTCCAAATATTTTTGTTTTCAGAACCGCGTTGTACAGTTAAATATTCAGGCGGGCTTGCATTCAAACCTGCATCCCATAGTGCGTCACCGTCAAACTCATCATCATCGAGGTCATTTTTGTCATATGACCATTGACCGCCCATTAGATAATATTCACCGTTAGCTGGATTAATACCTAAACGCGAACCTGCAGGATATCCTGTAAACGCTGTTGCAGTTGTAATCGATTGTGCTTTGTTAACGGTCCATGTACTACCTGATCCTGAGACAACAATTGTGTGCGGTAGTAAACCGGTAGCTGAAAGAACCATACCTACCTTAACTGTGCCGCCACCATTTAAATCAATTACAGATAATGTAGTACCAGAGATGGTAATATTTCCTATTGCAGGAGTTCCTTCCCACTCATAGTTAATATCTGCAACGAAGTCGCGGCCAGCAAAAGTTAGTTCTGAATCAGCAGTTACAGATTCGATTTCTAATTCCACACCTTGTGAAAGTACAACGGTTGGTTTAACAGTAAATGTTTCAGGGAAAGTATGAACAGTGCTATTTTCAACATCAACTCTATAAGTACCTGTGCTGCCAGTTGAACCGCTAAGTTGTGAAACAATCTTAGTTTTATATACAAGATCGTTATGATGCAACATCATACCCGATTCTAAGGATCCGTCATTTACTGATGTTACAGTAAATGTGTTCGATTTCTTAATGAAGCCCTGACTGTTATTACCGCTGTCTGCAATGAATACAATTGTGCTGGGATCGCTAGGTTCTTTTAGCTGGAAGTTATTGGTGTCTACTACTAAAACTTTGTATCTTCCGCCGTTAAGGATTGAACCAATTGGTGTGCTGCCACCTGCATCATAAATTACCTCATCGTCGTCAGCTAACCCGTGATTAGGATAGGTAAATGTTTCTGTTGCGGTGTTTACATTTGCAGTAGGTACTGTTAAGTATGTACCAAAATAACCTTTTACTTCTGCACTATTAAATTTCTTAGACACAATGCCACTAGCGATACCAGTAACACTTTGCCCTACTCTTACATTTGCAGGATCTGCTGTTAAGAAAATATCTGATGTAACAACAACATTACTACTTGTAAAAATATTAGCTGGGTCAATGTCGTATGCAATGTTAATATCTGTTAGTTCAACCCCTACAAATCCAGTGTACCCTTGACCTGAGTCGCTGATTGCAATACCTGTAATTGCACCATTTGCAGTAACGTTTGCTGTTGCTACTGCAACATTAGTGTTAGATCCTGTAATGCTCACAGTTGGAGCCACATAGCCAATGCCCTGACTTACAACTGTAACGCTAGCAATGTTACCTGCTTGGTGTGCAATGTCCGGATGGTTAAGGGGGAAATATGAACCGTCAAACGGTGCGTCCACTGGAGTAGAGAATACAGTTTGGAATTGGTTACGACGTGGTACTAGATAAATTCCTTGACCTACACCTTGTACAATGTAATCAATTTCTAATTCACTGCTAGGAATTACATATTGACCTGTAAAACGCACAACCATACCATTTCTAAATGGTTTGCTGCCTGCGGGTATGTAATATTGCTTACCTAAGATATCACGTTCAATGTCTACAGGATTTGCTAAAGTTCCTGCAACTGGAATAACAGTTGGACCGTCTGGGTACCAGTAATATTCTTGATAGTTGATGAACTTATCGACATCGATGGGTGGCACAAAACTGCTGAAGTTTGTGCCAAAAATTTTGTTTTGGTTTGAAGTATCTACACCGTAAGTAGCTAAAATATCAATTAACTCGTCAAAGAAAATAAAGTCTTCACTTTCTTTAGTAGTATAATTAATTGTGTTTACTACAGGTGACAATGCATAATGTGCTTTATCACTGTTAGGTTCAGTGATATAACCTGTTATACCATTATCTGCACCAGTTTTAGAACCTATATATCCCGATACGACTTCTACCTTTGCTTTACTGAATAGTTGCTCTACAGTACTTTCAAAAAAGTTTTTGATTGCTGTGGTTTGTAGTACTACCGGAAGTTTTTTATAGATTTTGTTGCTCATCTAAATATACACCTTTTAACGATCAGCTCTTAATGTTTGTGAACTTATTTTTTCTACTATTTCGATATCTGTTACTGTTGCTGTGCTTGCAAAAAGCTCGCTTGGTTCTGCTTTTACTGAGAACATGTCACCGAATGATCCTAAAGTGTTTTTAGGTAATATAACGATACTACCAATTGCACTACCTAGACGTTGGTGAATGTAAGAACTTAATTCTGTAAAGTAAAATGTTTCGCCAAACTCCCAATTCTCTACTTCAAAGTAATTATTTATCGCTGTAATTATCTGGGACTTTAATTCGTTGTCACTAATTGTATTGTTTAGTTTTACTACTCTAAACTTAGCTTGATACTGAGATTCTGCCTCTGAGCCGAACAATAATTTAAATTTTGCGCTCTTGAAAACTAGTGTATCACTTGCACTCTTATATTCTTTTAAGCCTTCAAATTCGATAGCAAGTTCAGAGCTAGTTGGCTCTACAGGGAACGTTGCTGCGCTAGGTTTTTTGAGGTACGTTCTAATTTGATCGTAGTATGAATTAGTTAACACTGTCATTTCAACTATGTTACTAATACTTGGATCAATTCGCACATCCTTAGGTGCAACGTGTTGCCAACGGATAACTGAGTCTTGCTGAGAAGGTTGTGAAGTATCTTGAGTAGGACCTCTACCGACTCTTACAAAAAAGTCATTAGTCTCAACTAATCTTACACTGTTAATATTTGTACTATCAGGTGTATTTAAGTAAACTTTATTTTCCGCAACGGCATACACTTTTAGACCTGCTGCTTTACCTTGATCGTTTTCGACAACAGATGCTGTTGCAAAATCCTTGGCAAATAACCAATTTAGTGCAGCAAGATCATACCCTTTAGCATAACTTTCACTGATCACAGCATTTGCAGAAATATCAAAAATAATTGTACTTTCTTTTCTAAAGTCTGCAATTACACCTTGTGTAGGTCTGTCATAGGTATAACCATCAAAGTCAGTATAATATTCAAAAATTTGAATGTTTGTGTCATATACATATTCTTTAAACTGTAGGGGGCGGTCAGGGACTAGGTCGCCGTCGCTGTCAACTGGCGCAACAATTACTTTTCTTGGATCAACATAACCGTCGTTGTATTTGTACACATCTGCAATTTCCCAAACAATTTCTTGATCTAATCGTTCTTTATTTTGTACATAATCAACTATTATCTTATCATTGCTTACCGCACTAGTTCTATCTGTTGAATAATGATATCTGTTTAACTGTAACCCGCTGTAAACTAAGTTGCCTGTTTGAGAAGTAACATTAGCATTAGCAAGATATAATCTACCAGTAACGCTGGTATCAACATTTGCTGTGCCTGTTGTTCCGTAGCTATAACAATTAGCGTTACCGCTGAATACTATTAGAGATGTTCCGTCATTTGATGGTAATCTGTATGTGATATTTCCTGTTGACGAATCAATGATGTTGCCGCCAAATGTTGTACTATTAAAAGGTATAACAATTTGACTAGGAATCTTATTAATCTGTCCTGAGTTATTTGCTACAGTAACATACCTGGTTTGAGATTCTAACTCCCCAGTTTCAAATGCTGTTGCCAATAATACTGTTGATTCACTAACATACTGATTACCTGTTGCAGTGTCAACCGTGTTTAAAATACCGCCTTTTGGTATCATTAAACCAAAATTACTTTTCCAATATACATTTACATCAAACCATTTTGTTTCTCTAGTTTTGAGAACTATGCCAGGATTGTATGATCTAGGAATATAAGTAGCACCAGTTGAAGTGTTCCTCCAACGGTAGTCATTGTTATTAACTTTATGCCATTCGAACGTATCACTATTAAATGGTTTTGCATTAATAGTAGTAAACGTAATTTTATCTGCGGAACTCTTATTATTGTTATCTAATACCTTAACATTTTTAATGTTATAGAATTTAAGATCGTTCTTGCTCTGGACAACATAATCTTGTCCGCGGGCAGTTAAATTATATCTATAGCTAAATGCATTGATTGGAAAATATTCCATTAACAATAACCAGCTAGAATCTAAACCTTGTCCAGTAGTATCTTTTTCATATGCAACATCAAACGAACCTGTTTTATCTAGATCCTTATTTGCAATAATATACCACGAATCTGCGTATAGATCGTAACCTAAACCAAATGTTCTGCGATTATTAATTTCAGTTTGAATAGCATCTGCTTCACCAACTGTGAATAGCTTTCTCATTGAGACAATAACTTCTGTTGCTAACCACCCGCGGCCTACGGTATCGCTTAATGTCCATGGACCGACACTAGTAACCAACCCACTTGATAATGCACCATTATTTTCAATGTTAATGATTCTTACCCATTTATAATCTGACAAATCATTTGAGTTTACAAACTTGACCAAGCAGTTTTCTTTAAACATTCTTGTTCTATCATTAATGTTTAACATTACTACTTGTGTGCCTGAACTAAATGTTTCAGTCATGTAGCCGGTATCGCCTTGTGCATCCGCAGGTAACGGCTCCCAACGAATGTTTAAATTGCTTATAATAAATTTGTTTTCTTGGAAAGCTGTCCAGTTATTTCTTAAACCGTAATAAACAAAATTGTTTATGCGCTGTTTTTTAAGTGTTTCTGGTAAAATGCTAAGAACAACTTCTCGTGAAGTTGTGTTGTCATTAATAACAATATTTTGACTATCATTGCTATCTTCAACAAACAGAATTGCATCTTTAGCAAAAGTATCTAAACTCTGATATGTGCCAGTAGGATCGTTAATGTCAATATAACGACTATGCCCGGCATGAGTCTTGTTAATTGCTTTAAGTTTTAAAATATTGTTACTTTGGCTTAAAGGAAATACATTATAATCCTGTGCGCTTACCATTCTATTTTGTGTATAGAATACTTGTGGTGCTCTGCGTTTAATAGCACCTAAACTTTCAGGAGGTAAACTGTTGTTAACGCGATATTCAAGTTTGAATGTAAGCGTTATTGCTTGATTCCTGTTTTGCTTATCTACATACGGAACAACAATAGAAATGTTTCTTGCGTTTTCTGGCTGAATAATAAATCGCACAGGATCACTAGTTCTATACCATAGACGGTAAACACCATTAGGCGTATTTCCAAAGTTACCATCACTGAATTTTAATTTAATACCACCATTGTCAACATTTTCAACAGCATATAAATTTTTCGTGCCTTTTGAAAGACTATTATAGTTCAAAGTTTGGCCAACAGTATTAGGTACTTTTTCCCATTTGCCAAGCGGAAGCCCGGCAGTATTAATTTCTTGAAGATAAACATCGATTTCGTTGATGTTTAATTCACTAACAAGTTCTTCTCTATTTTGTAGAGGTACAGTATAATCATAATCCTTGAAATTTAGTGTACCCTGCTTAAACATAACAAAGAAGCCAGTATTTTTACTGGATAAACCTAAGCCGTCATTTCTGTAAATGATGTTAAACAAGTTAGTTGGATCAGGGTGTCTTTCGAAGAAATAACCATTATCTGTAAAATCAGGATTTACTATATTAAACGGTCTTGTTACGCCATCAGATGTAACACTAAAATTATATGTTATGGGTGCAGTTATGGGTGTATTAAATTGATATAAGTCTGTAGGAATATCGCCTAGTACACCTGACTTCACTGGAGCAGTAAATCTATTTGAACTACTCATTGCAGCGTTAAGCACTGTAATAAATTGTTCGTAACTTAACGGGTTGTTTGCATCATCCCAAAAGATATTAATATTGTTTAAATCGTTGCCTTGACTATCTGTTAGTGTTTCTGTTGTTCTAACCCCAGTAAGTTTCATCAAGCCGCTAGCAGGCACGTTACGCTTTGGATTATAACCCAACATACGTGCTAGTTTGAATACGCTATCGCGACGTTCAGCAGTTTCTAAAAAGTTTTCGCGACTGTTTAAGTCCATGCGGAAAGCAAGTGACTGTGAAAGGTAAGCAAGCATTTCAATGATAGCAATAAATTCACTGCTTTCAATATAGTCATTGAAATTTTCTGGATAATTTGTTCTTACATACTCAACAAGGGCAGTTCTGATGCTGTCAAAGTCGTAAGCCTGAAAGTTTACCTGACTATATGCTTTATACGCTACTGTCCAATCCTCGGCAGCAAACAAATTGTTTTGTCTATTAACTATTGCCATTACTCGATACCTTCATTGATCTGTTTTTCAAAAATCAAGTACAAACTCTCAGAATTATTAAACGGTAAGTATTTTAATAATACATCAGCTGAAATAGCATGATCCGCTACATAAACAGTTAAGTCTACAAGCTCTACTCGTGTTTCTTTTGCAACGATTCTCTGTATATCTTCTGTTACAGCATTAACAAGATCGCCATCGTTTGGATCCATCAGCAAGTCCCAAATTATGCTGCCAAAATTGGGACGCATTACACGCTCACCTTTTTTGGTATAGAATTCATTGAGCAGATCTCGCTTGATTAGCTCTTGATCTGTGATGGTAAACGGGGCTTTAACCCTGTCTAATGTAGTGAATCCTTTGAATGTTGCCATAACAATATTTATCAAAAAAATTAAATACTGTTTTAATTATAGCTCAAAATAGGTGTTGACACGTAGCGTAAAATTTGCTATAGTTGTACATCGTTGCAATTTAAGGTTATGCATATGTTTGTAAAAATTCCTGAAGATGGATACTGGTTTGCGAAAGAAAGTATCCGACAAATTGAAGAAAATTATGGCGCTAAGTACATGGGTTACTGGACTATTAAAAATAAGTTTGGTAACTGGGGTGAAAGTCCTGTAGACGTATTCTATCAGCCTAATCCAGATACTAGTAAGGGTCATACGCATTACTTTGGAATGTTTTCGCGGCATGAATCAGTGTTCATCACAGAAGCCAGTAGTGCGTTCAGTGAACCTATTGCAGGCATTCCCACTGACGATGGCGAAGTTATTGTAAGTCGCTATCGCCACGATTATGTTGAAAAAGACGGACGTATGATTGACGGCGGGAGAGATTATACTCGCAGTAGTATGCACCCAATAGTTCAAATCACTGTAGATGGTGATAAGTTTATAGTATCAGAGAGGGAAGACATTGAAGAAAGTATCTAAAGAGCAAGCACTAAAGACGGCAGCGTTTGTTGCTGTGGCTGGCGTAACTGGTATTGTTGCATATGCAGCCGTAAAGGCATATAAGTCTATTCAAAGCATTGGTGACTTTGATGGTGATTTGAGCAACGACGTTGGGCTATCATCTATGGTAGGTCGCCGAGATGAATGAAGAAGAAAAAGCCAAACGTGAAGAGGCGTTAACTAAGCTAGCCGAGATAAGTCAACAATTAGAAATTGGTCGTAAAGTTTACGAACACGACAATGACACTTGGTGGAACGGCTTAACAGAGAAAGAACGTGAAGATGCGTTCTATGCTGTGTGCAAGCGCATCTACGAAGGCGACATCAAATTGAATGGTAGTTACCGATATGTTCTCTATGATGTTTTTGGTTTTGATGCTGGCATGTATGGTGCTGGCATGGACTGCGGCTATATGGCAATTCATAATGCTATTGGGGAAGGTGAAGATCTACAGCGTATGAAGTGTGTGGACCGTTTTGAAGTAATCGATGAGGATGGTCGAGCATATGTACGTGGTGCAGGACAAGTTAATCGTCTTAAGTTCGAAATTCAAGACGATGGGTGTACTTTAAAAGTATTTGTCAACGGCAAAAATCCGCTTGACATTTAAAGCGTAGAATAGTATAGTAAGTGTGTAGTTAGATAATAGCTACATTTTTGTTCAACTTAACAACAAGAGTGATCTCAATATGAGAAAAATTGCACAGAAGTTTGATGAGGTTTGTGCTAGAGCTGAAGCGTTCAATAAGGAAAATAAGACCGACCGCTTCTATAAGATTTACGAACAGCGTAAGCGTTTCGTAACTATGGGACTGTACGATAGCGTAACAAAGAAGTACGCATTGTTTGATACAGTCAATCTTACCGGTAACTTCCGGTATGATAACCATACTGTGCCACAAGAGCTATATGATATGGAGCGCCTAGTTAGGTACGCTTAATTAAGTTCGGCAATTGAACTAAATGGCAGCAGAAATGCTGCCATTTTTTTATCAGCGTGGACCAGCGTAATAATCTGTTGGTCCAACGTAATTAGCGGCATTAAATTCTTCACGTCTGGCCTTAATAATATCGCCTAACTGTCGTGGAGTAAGTTCTCCGTCAGCAGTGCCTTCCGGTGGAGCAATATTTAGATTATCTGGGCTTTGAAATACTTGTCCTTGGAAGAATCGTTTATCTTGAAAATCTGCACGGAATACCAATTCACTTGTAGGAGTAGGAACATTACTTCCTGGTTCAGGACCTAGACTCCACTGCATCATTAATCTAGGTACTTCGTTATATCTTCCCTCATTAAGTGCTCTTAGCACATTACTATTCCTAAAGTTTTCTTCACCTATGTCTTTGGAAAATGCTGCTAGTGCCTGTGCCTGATTATTGTTAATTGGAACTCTAATAGCACCCCTTACATTATTAAAGGTTCTAGTTAGTTCACTTTGTATAGCTAAGGAACTAGCTATTGGTCCAACACCGCTATTAAAATCAACTAATGTATTGCCCAATGAGTCTCGATATATTATACTACCAGAATCGCTTACTACATCAATGCCAAGTTCTTTTAATCTATTAACAGCATCTAACCCATCTTTAGCCTGTGCCATTACACCATTAATTTGATTTTTCATGTCTTGGATAGCAGGAAAATTTAAATCTAGCGGTAAACCTAACTTATCTAAGCTAAATTGGCTTAACTGTGCTTCCAACTCTTTTAGCTGTTTAAATGATGCTAATACTCTTTGCTGTAATGCATTAACTGTAGGAAATCTAATTGGGGGTACCATGGCTCTAATAGAAGCAACAAATGCGCTCAAGCCTAAGACTTCGTCAATTTTCTTTTCTATTGCTGCGCCAAAATCGTTAATAGCATTTTGAATATCTGCATATGTTGGTACTTTATCTCGCAAGTTACTCAATTCTGCATTGAGTTTTTGACCGCCTTGATTCAATCTATTTGCAGCCGCATTTATAGATCTTGTGCCGCTTTGCGCTCGAGCCTGTGTTGATGCTGCAAGATTTTTTGCTTTCGATGCCTGAGAAGGAGAGTTGTTTGGCTGTGACACAGTATTACCGTTACTATCAACATAACTGTCGCCTGCCTTTGTGCCAGATGGTGTCTGAGCATCGTCTGGTTTGCCTTCTGTGGTAGAAGCTGCTGGAGGCATGTCTTCTGTGATGCGATCACTTTCTGCAACCGCGGTCGGATCAGCCTTGCCGCTATCATCAGCTTTTGGGTGTCCCGAATAGGGTTCAGCAGTAACTAAATTAGTTACAATAGATTTAATAATATCGGCTTTTCCAGGTCGTTCGCCGTTGTTTTTAATAGCAGTTCTTCCTGCTAATGCGGCATCCATATCAAACTCTGGTGCAGCGGATGGCTGGTCTTTGTGTTCGTTAAGACCAATTGGACCTGGGCCAACAGCGGGAACAGCAAACGACATAAATCCAGGGCCACTATTTAAATTAATTCTAGCCGCATTTGAACTGATGCTTTCAGCTGCTCGGAGGCCTATACCAGTACTTGCATATATTGCTATACCAGACATTTTAGATTCCATTGCAATTGGACCTGATGACAATATGCTCATACCAGAGAATCCACCAGATGTCATATTAAAATTGCCGGCGCCGTTTATATTAACATCACCTCCTGCTGCGGTAACACCATAGTTAAGTGTAGCAAATTGTTGAATATCGGCCGCGGCATCTAATCTAATAGCGCCGCCGGTACCTTTAGGAGGACCTCCTGTAATGTTTGCAGGATTGGTACCCACATATTGGTCTCCAATGTTATCACCCGCGGCTTTAATGTTTACATCGTTACCTGCTTCAATATTAACGTTTTTATCAGCGCGAATGTTTAAATTTTGCTTGGCACGAATGTTCAACGAACCTTCGCCGTATACTAGAATATCACCCTTAGCAGTAAGTTCAATCCAGGCAGTACCATCTCTGTTAATCATGTAGATTGTACCGTTGGCATCATTTAGTGTAAACTGTGTTCCTCTGCCTGTACGGAAGCGTATCATACTAGAACCAGGGTTGTCATCCATGATAAATTGATGACCACCTATTCTATGAGCATTAACCGCAGTGTTGCCTGCTGTAGAACCAGGCTTTAGCGGCCCGGGAGTAAGAATACCATAGACCTGTTGTATGTCATCGCGACGTGCGCCAGCAGTACCGGGGCCACGCATAGGATCTTTTATGAGTCCTTGTTTTACAATTTGTTCTGTAAGATAGGGTGCAATAGGTCTACGAACTTCTTTACTGTCGTGATCGATGCGACCTTCTTTTTTATTTTTTTCAGCTACAGGTACTTGTAACTTACCCTCACCATATGAAGAACCTCCAGGCATACCAGGTACCATGTGATTAAATTGACCTGGGAATGTGCATCCGATAATATATCCCTTTGAAACATCGCCGTCGCCAAATGCCACTAGCACAGTGTTTCCGATATCAGGAGGAATCATCCACAGACCATAGCTTTTTTGGGTTTCTACATAACTCTCGAGGTTGGTGCCTGTGCCTGCAACTGGTGTTGAACCTGCAAACGGACTGGACCATGTGCATTCTGCTTCGCCATCAATAAGCGAAGGATCTTTGTACAAACTAGCTATAAAAACTGTTATTTTTCCCGTACGGGTACTATCTTTAGTTGTTCGCACTACACCTAAATAAATCCCATAGAGAGGATTTGCCTCTTTGAGAGCTTCTTGTGCTAGATTTTTGCGAGTTGATCTAAGCTCGTCAGTTTTTACATTTGCCATTAAATCTTAACCTCAGTGTATATTTGTGTCATAAATTATAATCCTATTTTTCGACGCCCATTCGCAATTACTGTGCCTAATTCTTGAATAGTAATTCTACCCTTAGGCTCGCTAACGTCAAGTGATTTATTTTGATTATAATTCTTAGGTGCTACTACTCCGGCGTCATTTGGTCCAGATTGTGTTGCAATAACAAAATTTGGATTTTCATTAACATATGCAGGTAAGTATGTTGCAGTATATAGTTGTCCAGGTGTTGCACCTTTAGGTAATCCTACACTGTCATAAAATTTTTCTACATATTTCATTTGCTCTGCTCTACTCATCCTTGCTAAATCTGCAAGTTCTACTCGATCACCGCCGATAGTTTTATAAGAACCCCCAGGGCTATCGGGACAGAATTGAATTAACCCAGTGCATCCGATAGAATTTACTGTGCTAGGACTGATACCTGATTCGTGTTGCATTAATCCTAACATGTCGTTAGCATCTATGTCATATTTACGAGCTAATCTATCAACTTCGTCTAAGAATGGTTTATCTTTAGCCCAATCTCCTTCCCCGCCATCAGCTACTGGAGTATATGTGCTCGGACCATCGCCGTCGCCGCCGGTGTCACCATCACCAAACAAGCGACGATTATTCGAACCGATCTCACCTAGAATCTTTTCAACATCTTGGCCCTTAAGAATCTCGTCCCAGGCAGGTGGTTTTTCGTTAGGTAATACTCGCCTAATATAGTTTAGAGGTACAGCGATTTCTTTGAAAGCAGTTATTTCTGTCGTAAAGATCCCGGCGCTGAAACGATTTTTCCATATAATTGGATAGTACAGACCGCTAAACATACCACTGATGCTATTTTCACTCCAATAACCAGTGTTATTATCTTCATTGTTTACATCATAGTCATACGCTCTAGGAGATCCAATGGTTAGAAGAAAATAATTTTTCTTTCCGTTACTAGGATAGGTTGTTTTATCTGGTGTAGGTTTTCCGTACTCAAACTTTCCACTATTTTTTTGAGTCAACCAATATGGGTCTCCTCGCAGTGTCAGTTCAACATTTAATAAAAATCCACTAGCTTCGCGAGCTCTATATGCATACCCCATCATTACACTGGCAGGCCCGTCGCTAGTTATGCCGCTCAATGGACTAGGTCTTGCTGCAACTGTTGCAGTAGCACCAGGTGTTACCGCCGGTATATTAGACGTTATTAATCCCGCGGCTTGTATTTCCTCTGTGGTTAGATTGCCACCTGGTTGGACAAAATCTGCGGAATATAAAAATCCACTTACTTCAGGTGCATACGGGCCAAAATTAGTAACTGTAATTTCAGTATTAGTAGTTGGTGTATCCTTAGCATCTGAGCTATCGCTTGAACCAAGTTTCTTAGTCAATGTTTCAACAGTTGCAGAGTCTAAACTTTGTGCTAATCGTTGAGTAGCTTTACCTGTAGAATCTTTTAGAATTCCTGCAAGTTCTTCTGGAGAACGCCCAATTGTATTTGCTACTGTTTTTATATCGTCAGCAAATCCTTTAAGTTTATTAAACAGTCCTACTAAAGACTCTCTGTTTTTTGTATCAGTTGCTGCGTTATTTTTGTCATCGCCGGTAGGATCAGCATTTTCAGGTAAGCTATTAACCAGTGCCGGTTTGTTTATTACAGAATATTCTCCTGCATATCCACCCTTAGGTGGCATTAACAATGTTAAACCTTGATCGTACTTAATATCTAAATTGAGGATTTGATCATTTAAACCTGTAAAAAGGTAAAAATATGATTTGCTTAAAGCACCTGCATTATATAAATCCTGCAATCGTTTAGTTGCAATTGCTACAACAGGCCTGTTTCCTAATGCACCGTCTTTGCCTATTTCAACTGTTTCATTTAAAAATTCTAATTCTTTGGTTGTTAGTGCAACATCACTACGCACATCTTCAATTAGATAGGGAGTATAGATATATTTTTTTGCATATTTGTTACGCTTTTTATCCCAACCAATAGTTTGAATTTCGCAGTGTACATCAAACCACGCAACAAATGTTTGATTATTATCAACTTCGTTGTTGCTAGGATCATCTAAGGATTTCATTCTAGATACATAACTTTGAAAGTCTTTATTCATTGATAATACTTGAGCAATTACAGTATAAATTGAACTACCGTCTTTTGCAGTTAGAATAATACCCGGGTTTACACGGGTAGGGCCTCTAGATGATTGACCAGCTGATCGGCGTTGTTCGTCAATTGACTCTTCTTTACCATCTGAAATTGGCGCAGTAGTAGTTTCTACATTTTGATCTTTATCAGGCGAAGGTATGTTTTGATCTTTAATGTACAACTTTTGTGGCTTTGCTCCTGTGGTTGTAGTTTTTACTGCCGTAGGAGTTTTAGCGCCAGAATCTGTTAAAAGAGCATCTAAGTTAAATTCTATTTGATCTGCTTTTTCAAATAAATTTGCATTCTTTGTTAACATTTCGTTATACTGAGTTTCAAAACTTTTTAATAGGTCGGTTATTGTACCGCCCCTCATATTGATACTTTGTTTTATTTTATATATGTCATCAGCAAAACCAATAGTATCTGCAATAGCAAATTCAAATTCGTAGCGACTTCCTGTGTTATCTAGTGATACTGCTATATTTGTGACTTTAATTTTGTAGGTTATTGTATCAGTAATTTGCAGCATCTCTCCACCGAGTTCGTGGTCATCGCTCGGGCCTTCCTTCACAGGCGAATCGTATCCTACAAAATTTATATCTAGATACATATAAAAATCATTAGTTTTTATTTCTGCGTCCGGAGCTCCTAGATATTTTCTAGTCCATTGTATCTGGTCTAAAAAATTTGCTGCTCCGGGCTGAACTATTGTAAAAGATCCTGTTAAAGCCTTAGTAGCCGTATCCTTTTGATTGCCTGATTGTATTTCTACGTCGTCAATTTGTACACCAGTTACACTAGTTTGGGCTAAAATAACAATTTTTTTGCCTGCTATTGTTTTTGTTTCTTTAGTTACATCGCTAGGTCGATCACTTCTGGCCGCGGATCCGGCTGCCGGATCTGATTGTGTACCAGTTTGAGTAGACGACGATGTGCCTGTAGCAGTGCTGTCTCCTTCTGATTTCATGTACAGTCTAATATTGTATGCAGGATTATCATACTGATCGAGTATGTTACCGTACATTTCACCTAAATAAGGATCAAAAATTTTAGGAGAATTAATTTTCGCCATTATCTACTTCTGCCTGATATGATATTAACATTTTCTGCGCTAGGTAAAAATATTTCTAAACCTGCTTTAAAATCTCTAATAGGATCTTTTAATAAATCTGGATTTCTAATTGTGAATACCCACCACAAGCGTGTGCTGCCGTATAAGTCATGTGCTAGAAGATCCGGCCTTTCGTCATACATTGCATTAATAATATAAATTTCGTCATTAACGCTTTGCGGTAATGAAGGTAAATTATTAAGATCTAAGAATGTGTCATCTAAGAATCCTGCATTACGCAAAAAACTATCTTGTCTAAAAGTTAACTTAGGCATTAGATAAATCCATCCGTATATGATGCGCCGCTAGTAATACCTTCGACACTAAATCGTCTGCGTAACTTGTGCGGTGTATATTGTGGTTTTAAGTTAATTAGAATATTTGTTAGTGTAGGGACATATGTAGTTTGTTTGTTAACAACAACCGGCACATAATCTACATTATCAGGAAGTTGCATACTCCAGTTACTAACAACCACTGGAACTTTATTGAAGCCGTGATCACCTAAATATTCAAAAAGTAATACTGGTGGTGGAGTCCCTGCTGTGCCTCTAGCAACAGCATCGTCACCAAAATATGATTTAGTGCAAATTTTTAAAAATGACATGATAGCTAAAAGATATCGTGCTTCATAAATGTCGTTGGCGCTAAAATCAGCAGTGATAGGAATTTCTGGAGGTCTGCTAGAAATGTAAGTGTTAATGGGATAATTCATGCCCTGCATCAATGCTTCGTTATATTCTGCACTACCGCTTAAAAAGATAGTAGGGGTATATTGCCACACAATACCGCCGGATTCTTCTAATGGTCTTAGTAAGTGATCTCCGCTAGCTAATTCACCGTAAAATTTCTTCACACCTCCACTTTTTGGACGTAGTCTTGCTCTCCAGTCAAACGAATTTGATAAAATGCCGTTTTTGTCTTGAATGTTATTTACTTGTATTGTTGCTGCTTGCTCAGATGCTTTTTGAACAGTGCTGTTTACTAGATTATTAAAGTTTTCTTTAAACACGCTCTCACCGAAGTTTGGCGTGCCGCCGCCGAAGCCGGGCAAGATTCCGTCTAACAGTTGTCCAGCTGCTCCTCTAAGGATAGGATTTTTAATCTTTCCTACGGCGCCGCCTGCAATGTTGTTTACTCTTGAAACTAACGCTTTTTGTGCATTTGGTAAAAATGGCATAACGTTCTCCTATTACTTGCAATATTTATCACTAGTATTAAAGCATGTTTTAATTTTTTCAATATTCTGGACGATTTACCATTGACAAAGATAAGTTATAGTATATAATAG
>Ga0079301_1000096_pt1 | contig 44108 bp, 45 predicted proteins | sample Wag4_2014_7_11_3_FD_74797 | JGI IMG/M metagenome (GOLD analysis project Ga0079301, IMG submission 74797) | Fresh water mixed with fracking chemicals microbial communities from Ohio, USA - Utica-2 Time Series FC 2014_7_11 | ecosystem: Engineered > Industrial production > Chemical products > Input... | reverse complement strand
CCGTAAATCCGGCCACTTTTCCCATCCAACATCTCTCTCATCAAGACGCTTTAATTTGTAACAAGGCCTCAACCCCTGCTTGATCCCACGTCCCCTGCCGGACTTTAAGATACGCCACGTCTTCAGCCGCAATCACCACCGCCTCACACACCCCCTCAAAACGCGCCAACTGCGCTGACAAAGCCGCCGCATTCCCTTGCCAATGACGCGCAATAAAATCAGGATCGATATGATACAACTGAGTTCGCACTGCAGGCGGCGGCGTCATACGGATAGCAAGTAACAACCAAATCACCATCAATACCGCACAAAACGCAAACGTCCCACTGCTGCCATACCAACCATATAACGCCCCCCCGACACTGGCCCCGACAAACAAGCCCAACGATTGACCCGTGTTATATACACCAATCGCCGTTCCCTTTGCCTCGGCAGGGGCAATTTTAGACACCAAAGAGGGTAAAGTCGCTTCTAAGATATTGAAAGCAATAAAATATAATGCCAACGCCGCCACAATCGCCGCAAAGCTATCTAACCACAACGCCATACTGATTTGTGCAATACACATCAAACTAATGGCAAACACAAAAACCTGTTTCAAACGGTGCTTTTTTTCACCGTAGATAATTGCCGGCACCATCAACACAAAACCCAACACCACCACAGGCAAATAGACTTGCCAATGATGGTCATGATCTAAACCACCGGTTTTCGTTAACAAAAACGGAATCACTACAAACATCGCCATTTGTGCCGCATGTAGCGCAAAAATTCCAAAGTTCAGACGCAACAACTCACGATTGCGCAACACAGCAGGTAAGCGTGCAGGAGAGGCTTCGGCATCAGAATGAAAACGGGTCGCCACTGGATTAGGAATAATCCAATACACCCCAAGCAGCGCAAACACACACAACACCGCTGTCAGCAGAAAAATACCGGGGACGCCAATATAGCGGGTGAGCAACGGGCCCAATACCAAACTAAAGGCAAACGTCAGGCCAATCGTCATCCCAATCATTGCCATAGCGCGGGTACGGTTTTCTTCACGGGTCAGATCAGCCAATAACGCAGTAATCACGGCTGAAATCGCCCCTGCCCCTTGAATCACGCGCCCCACTGTCAACCACACCACATCCGGCGCCCATGCAGCAATTAAGCTGCCGATGGCAAACAGGATTAAACCGAGATAAATCAGCGGTTTGCGGCCAATATGATCCGACCACATCCCAAAGGGCAATTGCAACAAAGCTTGGGTCAGGCCATAGCTGCCTAATGCCAGCCCGATCCACAGCGGTTCATCACCGCCCGGAAGGGTGTGGGCATATAAGGCAAACACCGGCAAAATCAAAAACATCCCTAACATACGCAGGGCGTATAAGCCTGCGAGTCCTAGACTGGCGCGCAGTTCAAGTGCGGTCATGCGATTGATCGTTCCATAAAAAGAGAAAGCCACCACCAAAGGTGGTGTGCTTTCGTGGTGGGTTATCACCGTTTCCTTGTGGCTTACGACACAGCTAATACCCGTTGACGGCGGCTTTCAGCCAACACCATGCCGCTGGCCACCGAGACATTTAGACTTTCAACAGAGCCAAACATCGGAATCGATACCAGTACATCACAGGTTTCACGCGTCAGCCGGCGCATTCCTTCGCCTTCAGCCCCCATCACCCAAGCCAATGGGCCGGTATGTTGGAAATGGAATAAATCGGTGTTCGCTTCCATTGCTGTACCAGCAATCCACACGCCAGCCTCTTTTAGCTCGCGCAAAGTACGCGCCAAGTTGGTCACTGTGATATATGGCACGACTTCCGCTGCGCCACATGCCACCTTACTCACCGTGGCATTCAGCCCAGCTGAACGATCTTTTGGCGCAATCACGGCATGAGCGCCCATTGCATCGGCAACACGCAAACACGCCCCCAGATTATGAGGATCGGTCACCCCATCTAATACCAATAACAACGGCGCTTCTTGCAAGTTTTCCAACACATCGTCCAAAGTCAAGTAATGGCGACGAGGATCAATCTGTGCGACAACACCTTGATGACGTGCATGGCCAGTCATGCCATCTAAACGCGCATTATCGAGGTAATGCAACCGCACCCCAGCCCGTTCCGCTTGTGCAATTGTTTCCTGCATTCGGCTATCGTGACGACCATTGGCACAATAGAGTTCAATAATACTGTCTGGGTTTTGAAATAAACGGGCATTCACTGCATGAAAGCCGTGAATCAGTTGAGTGGGACGAGACACAGAGCAACTTTCTTTGATATGCGCGAGTGGGCATTGTCCCCAAACTCGCGCCAGCACAGGATTAGTGCGGATGATGAGCAACAACAGTGGAATGCAATAGCTTATCGGTGTAGGCAATGGCTGCCGCCGAGAGTAAGAAAGCTAAATGCAAGAACAGCTGCCATTTTATCGTATGCTCATCCAAGCGAGAAGCATTGATAAAGGTTTGCAATAAGTGAATGGAAGAGATTGAAATAATCGCCATCGACAATTTGACTTTTAATACCGAGGCGTTCACATGATCTAACCATTCTGGTTGATCGGGATGGTTATCCACCCTCAACCGTGACACAAAGGTTTCATAGCCCCCCACGGTAACCATCAACAACAGATTGGCAATCATCACCACATCAATCAATGCTAATACGGTTAGCATGATTTCAGTTTCAGTGAGTACGTTAAGCTGTGTTAACAGGTGATAAAGCTGGCTGAGAAATTTCCAAGCGTATACCCCTTGCACCACAATCAAACCCAAATAAATTGGCAGTTGTAACCAACGACTCCAAAAAATCAGAGCGGCGACTTTCCCTTTCACCCCTTCTTGCCGGTACACGGGGATAGCGGAAGCGGTATGTTGTCCTTCGGATGGTGTCATGCTGAATTCCTGATGATGAAACAAAATCGATTACAAGCCTAATCGCTGGCAGATAGTAGAGACAGTGCCTGCCTGATTCAAGGTATAAAAATGCAAACCCGGTGCCCCTTGGCTGAGTAAACGATCACACAGTGCGCTGATGACATCCAAGCCTAAAGCACGAATCGAAGCCGTATCATCGGCATACGATTGCAATTTCAAGCGCAGCCAACGCGGAATCTCTGCCCCGCAGGTGTCGGAGAAGCGAGCTAATTGACTGAAGTTATTGATTGGCATAATCCCCGGCACAATCGGGATATTCACACCCAGCGCTTGCACTTCATCAACAAAGGCAAAGTAAGCATCGGCATTAAAAAAGTATTGGGTAATCGCAGAATCCGCCCCAGCCTCGACTTTACGCACAAAATTGCGAATATCGGCATGGGCGGTGGTTGCTTGCGGGTGATATTCAGGATAAGCCGCCACTTCAATATGGAAGTGGGCACCATGCTGTTCACGAATAAAACTGACTAATTCATTTGCATAGCGAAACTCGCCAAACGTCCCCATTCCTGAGGGAATATCACCCCGCAATGCCACAATATGGCGGATGCCATGCTGACGATACTCTTGCAAGATGGCACTGATATTTTCACGCGTGGAACCAATACAAGACAAATGGGGCGCGGCAGCCAAACCTTCGCTACGAATATCTAACACAGCAGCCAAGGTCCCATCACGCGTAGTACCACCCGCACCAAAGGTGACAGAGAAAAAAGCCGGTTGAAACTGTGCCAGCTGTTGCCGTGTGGTGCGAAGTTTGGTCATCCCCTCAGGGGTTTTGGGCGGAAAAAATTCAAAACTGATAGTTGGTTTGGTTTGGCTCATCAATATATCCCCCGACAGCGATTTGATTAAAAAAAGACAGCGCCGAGGCGCTGTCTCTGTTAGATGCAGCTCATGGTTTAGTAGCGGTAGTGCGCTGCTTTGTATGGGCCTTGTTTTTCTACGCCGATATAACGCGCTTGTTCATCTGACAATTCGGTCAATTCGGCACCGATTCGTTCCAGATGTAAGCGGGCGACTTTTTCATCCAAGTGTTTTGGCAGGATATACACTTGATTGGCGTATTGTTGACCATTGGTAAACAACTCGACTTGTGCCAACACTTGGTTGGTAAAGCTATTGGACATCACAAACGAAGGGTGACCCGTGGCACATCCTAGATTAACCAAGCGGCCCTCAGCCAACAAAATCACACGTTTGCCATCTGGGAAGATGATGTGATCGACCTGCGGCTTAATGTTTTCCCACTGATATTGACGCAACGAGGCGACTTCAATTTCGCTGTCAAAGTGGCCGATGTTGCAAACAATAGCGTTGTGACGCATGTTTTTCATGTGATCGTGCGTAATCACCGACACATTACCGGTGGCAGTCACAAAAATATCGGCCTTGTCGCAGACATCATCCATCCGCACCACACGATAGCCTTCCATCGCTGCTTGCAACGCGCAAATAGGATCAATCTCTGTCACCCACACCGTAGCACCCAAGCCACGCAGCGATTGAGCACATCCTTTACCCACATCACCGTAGCCTAATACCACGGCAACCTTACCGGCAATCATCACATCGGTTGCACGTTTAATGCCATCAACCAACGATTCACGGCAACCATATAAGTTGTCGAATTTTGTCTTGGTCACTGAGTCATTGACGTTAATCGCTGGGAATGGCAATTCGCCACGCTCGGCCATCTGGTAGAGACGATGTACGCCGGTGGTGGTTTCTTCGGTCACGCCTTGAATATGTTGCAGACGCTTAGAGTACCAATGTGGATCTTGATCTAAATGGCGGGCAATCGCGGCAAACAGCGCGGTTTCTTCTTCGTTGGTGGGATGCGAAATCACGCTGCGGTCGTGTTCGGCCTTGCTGCCCAAAATCAACAACAGCGTTGCATCACCACCATCATCCAAAATCATATTGGCGGGTTGGTTTTCTGGCCATTCAAAAATGCGGTGGGAATATTCCCAGTACTCGTCTAAAGTCTCACCCTTGACGGCAAAGACAGGTACACCAGAGGCAGCAATCGCAGCAGCCGCATGATCTTGGGTGGAAAAGATATTGCATGATGCCCAGCGCACTTCCGCACCCAAGGCAGTTAAGGTTTCAATCAAAACAGCGGTCTGCACTGTCATGTGCAAAGAACCGGCGATACGCGCACCACGCAGGGGTTGTTGGTGACGGTATTCTTCACGCACCGCCATCAAACCTGGCATTTCGGTTTCGGCAATATTGAGTTCTTTACGACCCCAATCAGCCAAGGACATATCAGCAACAACATAATCTTTATCAGCCACAGCGTTCATGAACACTCCATAGAGGCGGTGGCCGGAGGGATGCGGTTCACCCGCAACCCGTACCGGCACGGATTGATGGGTGAGCGCCGTTAAAGATGCCGGGCCTGGGAGGAAACTGTCCTCTCGCAGCGCTCCCCGGCGAAGGGAAGAAAGCCAATTATACGTTAAACATCAGCCAACTCACACCGTGCAACCGTCAATTACAAACCTGCATCAGCGCGCAAAGCAGCGGCTTTGTCGGTCGCTTCCCAAGAGAATTCAGGCTCTTCACGACCGAAGTGACCATAAGCAGCAGTCTTGCCATAAATCGGACGCAGTAAGTCCAACATCTGCACAATGCCTTTTGGCCGTAAATCAAAATGTTTTTTCACTAATTCCACAATCAATTCATTTGGTACTACATTGGTTCCAAACGTATCCACCGAGATCGAAGTTGGCTTCGCCACACCAATCGCGTAAGAAACTTGAATTTGGCACTGACGCGCTAAACCTGCGGCAACAATGTTTTTAGCCACATAACGACCTGCATAAGCAGCAGAACGATCCACTTTTGACGGATCTTTACCAGAGAAGGCGCCACCACCATGTGGCGCTGCACCACCATAGGTATCCACAATAATTTTGCGGCCAGTCAAACCACAATCCCCCATCGGGCCACCAATCACAAAACGGCCAGTCGGGTTAATCAAGTATTTGGTTTCGGCAGTCAACATATGAGCCGGCAAAACCGGCTTGATAATCTCTTCAATCACCGCTTCAGTCAGCGTTTCTTGTGTGATCTCAGGGGCATGTTGCGTTGACAACACCACAGTATCAATCCGCTTTGGCAAACCAGTTGCACTATCGTACACGCAAGTAATTTGCGACTTGGCATCAGGACGCAACCACGGCAGACGGCCATCTTTACGCAACTCGGCCTGACGTTGTACTAAACGGTGTGCATAGTAGATTGGGAAGGGCATTAGGCTTGGCGTTTCATCGCAAGCATAACCAAACATCAAACCTTGGTCGCCAGCACCTTGTTCCAAATCCAGCCCCTGCCCTTCGTTCACCCCCTGGGCAATATCTGGAGATTGTTTGTCATAGGCAACCAACACCGCACAACCACGATAGTCAAAGCCTAAATCCGAACGGTCATAACCAATGCGTTTGATGGTATCGCGAGCCACTTGGATGTAATCGACATTCGCGTGGGTGGTAATCTCACCCGCTAACACCACCAAACCGGTGTTGACCAACGTTTCAGCTGCCACGCGGGCATACTTGTCTTGGCTCAAAATGGCATCCAAGATCGCATCTGAAATTTGATCTGCCACCTTATCCGGATGGCCTTCGGACACGGATTCCGAAGTAAACAGGTATTCACTCATGTGTTTTTGCGAGACACCCTGTTACAAGAACAAGGGGGGATAGCTTAGCGTGGATGACGCTCCGTGCTCGCAGACTCCTTTCTGAAAAACGCTACCCTAAAACCTGACCTATCGCAGATGGCAACCAACTGACACTAGGCCAGACCTAAAAAACCGCTAAAATGCGCGGCACTGTTGATCCCTCGCCGAAAGGCCAACTGTGCGTGCTCGCCTTGCCCAATTTCTGATTACTGCTTTGTCTTATCTTCCGTTGCCACAGGTGCAAGTCATCGGTCGTTGTTTGGCTCGTCTTGCTGCGGGATTCTCCCCACGTTTTCGGCAACGCATTCAAGACAATCTTCACCACAGCAAAATCGCCGCAAGTTATCAGTCTGAAGCCAAATTGGTCAAACAAAGTATTGACCACATCGGGATGGGTGCAGCAGAACTCAGCATCGCGTGGTGCCGTACACCAGACGACATTATGCGCCTAGTACAAGCTTGTGAAGGTTGGGAACATATTGAGGCTGCACAAGCCCGTGGTGAAGGTTTGTTATTGGTGACACCTCATCTTGGTAATTATGACATTGCTGGGCGTTATGTTTCACAGCGCCTGTCCTGCCCATTAACCGCGATGTACCGTCCGCCAAAGTTAGCGTGGTTAGAACCCGTCATGAATCAAGGCCGTGTACGGGACAAGGGAAAAACAGCCCCGGCCACCCCAGCAGGGGTACGGCAAATTATGAAGGCTCTGCGCGCAGGCGAAGCAACCGTGATTCTACCGGATCAAGTGCCCAGTCAAGGTGATGGTGTTTGGGCACCATTTTTTGGTCGGCCAGCCTACACCATGACACTGGTGCCACGCCTAGCCACCATGAAGGGTGTGACTACCCTGTTTTTCTATGGCCACCGCTTGCCAAAAGGGCAAGGATTTATCATTAAAATCCGTCCCTTGCAAACACCTTTCACCGGCGATAAAGAACATGATGTCGCTTTGATGAATCAAATGGTGGAAAGTGTCATTTGCGAAGCGCCAGAACAATATTTATGGAGTTACAACCGTTACAAAAAACCCGCTGGCGTCCAACCACCCTCCTCTGCTTGTTAATTATTAAGAGACTCTTTTATGCGTTTTGCCATTTTTTTGTTATGGCTGCTACATCATTTGCCACTCAGTGTATTAAATTTATTTGCATGGCCAATTGGCAAACTGGCTTATTTACTGGCCAAAGAAAGAAGGCAGGTCGGTTTAATCAATTTACGCTTGTGTTTTCCTGACTGGAGCGAAACCAAACGGCGCGACATTATCCGGCAACATTTTCATGCAATGGCGAGAATGTTACTTGAGTATGGGATTATGTGGTATGCCACACCACAGCGCTTACAACGCCTAGTTAAAATTCACAACCTAGATTATCTAAAACAATATGAACAAGAAAATGTGATTATTTTATACCCACACTTTGTTGGATTTGAAATGTGTGTATATCGTTTGAATTTAGAAAAAGCCTTAGTCAGTGTCTATTCAAACCAAAAAAACCCAATACTCAATCAACAGATTTATCAGGGAAGAATGCGTTTTGATAATGCTAAAATTGTCTCTCGGCAAGAAGGGCTACGTTCAATTATTAAAGCCATGAAAGACCATACTCCATTTGTTTATTTGCCTGATCAGGACTTTGGCCCAAAAGACTCTATTTTTGTTCCATTCTTTGGTGTTGAAGCAGCCACGATCACTGGGTTATCTCGTATTGCAAAGTTATCTAAAGCCAAAGTGATTCCAGCCATTCCCACTCGAGTAGGCAATCACTACGAGTTAACGTTCTACCCTGCGTGGGAGAATTTTCCAACAGAAGACATTACAGCTGATACTCGTCGCATGAATGCTTTTATTGAAGAGCGAATTTTAGAGCAGCCCGAGCAATATTTCTGGCTACACAAACGCTTTAAAACCCGACCTGAAGGTCAAGCACGGTTCTACAACTAAAAAAAGCCCCACTATCGTGGGGCTTTTTATTTCAGACTGTTTTATTGCCAAGCAGGTTTACGCCACCGCCAAAAATAACGAACAACAAATCCGGGGAAGGCTAAAACCAAAAACAGAGATAAAGTTGTGGCATAGAATTGCCATTTTTGCGGATGGATAGGCGCTGTTTTCGACTCTAACCACAACGCGAAAGCCCCCACCACCCCATACCACAACAACAACTCCAGCAGTTGCCACGCAAAATGTTTCTTACCTTTTTGCAGTGGCACAGGTATCAGCAAGAACACACGCTCTGAGACAAATGGCAAGTTAGCCGTTACCAATGCAACCAATAATAGCGCCAAGACTTGCCATTCCATACTTCAGATCCTTATGCCCCAGCAACCACTGACAGGGATTGTTTCATTGCATCAACACACAAGGTCAACAGGCTGTCTGGCACCACACCCAACACCAGCAGAGCCACCGCATTCAGACTCAACACCAGTTTCATTTCTGGGCGTGCAGCAGGAACAGGTTCATCGTTAGGCTCATCAAAATACATGCATTTCACAACACGCAAGTAGTAGAACGCACCCACCAACGAGAACACCACACCAACCACTGCTAACCAAACTAAACCTACGTCAACCGCCGCTTTTAAAACTGCAAACTTGGCGTAGAAACCTGCCAGAGGCGGGATACCAGCCATCGAGAACATGGTGAACAACATTAACAGCGCGTACCAACTGTTCTTTTGGTTCAGACCTTTGAGGTCGTCTAAAGTTTCACAATCGAAACCAGCGCGCGACAGCAATAACAAAATACCGAAGCCAGCCAGCGACATTAAGACATAAACCAAGATGTAGAACAGTGCTGCGGTGTAACCTGCTTCTGTACCAGCCAAAATACCAACCAACAGGAAACCCATGTGCGAAACAGTTGAGTACGCAAACATACGTTTCAGATTGGTTTGAGCAATAGCAGTAATATTACCCAGCGCCATCGACAACACAGCCAACACCACCAACATCATTTGCCAATCGGCCACTGCAGCACCCAAGCCTTGGGCCAAAATACGCCACACAAACACCATCGCAGCGATTTTAGGGGCAGCACCAATCATCAAGGTGATCGCCGTTGGCGAGCCGTGGTAAACGTCAGGCACCCACATGTGGAACGGCACTGCACCCAATTTAAAGGCCAAGCCTGCCACCACAAACACAATCCCAAACACCACCAACATACTGTTCGCTTGGCCAGAAGCAATGTCATTTGCCACTTCAACCAAGAACAAGCTGCCAGTTGCGCCGTAGAGCATCGACATGCCGTACAGCAACATGCCGGAGGCCAAAGCACCCAACACGAAATACTTCATCGCGGCTTCTAGTGCTGGGGTGGAGTCACGTTTCAGCGCAATCAGCGCGTACAAGGCCAAAGACAACAGTTCCAAGCCAATGTACAGCGTGAGGAAATGGCTGGACGACACCATCACCATCATGCCCAACAGACTAAACAAGGTCAGCGTGTAGTATTCACCCTTAAAGATGCCGTGGTTAGCTGCATATTGACGGGTGTAAACCAAAGTCACGGCCACCGCAATATACAAACCAATTTTGGCAAGATCAGAAACCGGATCATCAACAAACATGCCGCTGAAGGTCGTTTCTGGATAAGGTACCCAAGTAGTCAAAGTCAGCACAGCACAGCCCAACAGGGTGAGCAATGTCAACCCGTAGGTAATTCCCCGCTTGGCATCAGACAGAAACAAGTCCAGTACCAAGATGACGGATAAAGCCGTGAGGAGAAAAATCTCGGGCAATGCCGGCATCAGATTCAAATCAGCCCAACTCATCTAATTCTTTCCTTATGAACAGCACTGCCTTACAGCTTAGATTGAGCAACATGCGCGATCAGGTCATTAACCGATACATGCATAACCTTGACGAACATCTCGGGATACAAGCCCATGCCAAGCACCATCACAGCCAAGATAGCCAAGATCAGGAACTCACGCTTGTTCACATCTTCCATTTCAGCAACATGACTGTTCGCCACATCACCAAACACCACTCGCTTATACATCCATAAGGTGTAAGCAGCGCCGAAGATCAGGGTAGTGGCCGCAGCGAAGGCTGCCCAGAAGTTCACTTGTAATGCGCCCATGATCACCATGAACTCACCGACGAAACCAGAGGTTGCAGGTAAACCCGAGTTCGCCATCGCAAACAACAGGAAGAATGCGGCAAAGATTGGCATCCGGTTTACAACACCGCCATAGTCAGCAATGTTCCGTGTATGCAGACGGTCGTACATCACGCCGATACACATAAACATGGCAGCCGAGACAAAACCGTGAGAGACCATCTGCACAATCGCGCCTTCGATCGCCCATGGGTTGAGCTCATTACCAGCAAACAAGAACAAACCTAACGTGACAAAACCCATGTGAGAAATGGAGGAGTAAGCCACCAATTTCTTCATATCGGTTTGCACCAACGCAACCAGACCGATGTAAACCACCGCCACCAACGACAAGGCTACCATCAACCACGCTAATTCACGCGACGCATCAGGCACAATCGGCAACACAAAACGTAAGAAGCCATAAGCACCAATTTTCAGCGTGATTGCCGCCAGCACCATCGAGCCACCTGTCGGTGCTTCAACGTGAGCATCGGGCAACCAAGTGTGCACAGGCCACATTGGTACCTTCACTGCAAAAGACATAAAGAAGGCAATGAAGATCAGGATTTGTGCAGTTAATGGCAGTGGCAGGGTGTGATACTTGAGAATTTCAAAGCTATAGCCAGCTTGGAAGTACAAGTAAATGAACGCCACCAACATTAACAACGAGCCCAACAGCGTGTAGAGGAAGAATTTAATCGATGCATACACACGACGTGGGCCGCCCCAGACACCGATGATCAGATACATCGGGATCAGCATGGCTTCGAAGAAGACGTAGAACAGCACAGCATCAAGGGCAGCAAAAGCACCATTGATCAGGCCAGACATCACTAAGAAAGCAGCCATATACTGGGCGACACGCTTTTCGATCACCTGCCATCCAGCTAATACCACTAATAAGGTGGTAAAGCTGTTGAGGATCACAAACAGCATCGAAATGCCGTCAACACCAAGGTGATAATTGATGTTTAAGCTAGCAATCCAAGAAAACTTCTCTTCGAATTGCATCCCGCCATGTAGCGTATCAAATTGAGTATAAAGGGGCAGCGTGACAAGGAAGCCCAAGGCAGCCCCCGCCAACGCGAGGAGACGTGCCATATTGGCATTCTTGTCCCCACCCGTCGCTATCACCAGCAATCCGGCCACAATAGGTGTCCAGATTGCCAGACTTAACAGATTTTCAACCATAAGCCCAACCTAACAGTTTCGAGATATTTGTTGTCGTTGTTCAGCGTGCAATGACACCAGAGAGCCAAAGGGTCATCAAACCGAGAACTCCAATAATCATTGCTGTTGCGTAACTGTAGATGAAGCCGGATTGCAGCTTGCGGGTCACGCGGGAGAACAGCCCTACCAGCTTTGCCGAACCATTCACTACCAAGCCATCAATCAGCGCTTGATCACCCACTTTCCAGAAGCCAGTCCCTAACAGGCGTGAACCTTTGGCAAAGAGAGCAAAGTAAATGTCATCAAGATAGTATTTGTTTTCCAACAGCGTATAGATTGGGCCAGACATTCTCTTGATCGCAGCAGGAATCTGTGGTGCCTTCATATAGAAGAACCATGCCGTTACCACACCTGCCAACGCTAACCAGAATGGTAAAGTTTGCAAGGCATGAGCGGTCATTGCTGCCGCACCGTGGAAATGCTCTGCCATGGTTGCCATCGCTGGGTGAGCTTCATGATCGATGTAGATGATACCTTTGAAGAAATCACCGTAGAGCATCGGCTCAATTGCGATGTAACCAATAACAACCGAAGGAATCGCCAACAAGACCAGTGGCAGCGTTACCACCCATGGGCTTTCGTGTGGTTTGTCATTCGGGCCTAAACCGTGATGATGGTCGTGGTCATCGTGTGCATCATGATGATGGTCATCATGTTGTACTTTCATCCAACGCTCTTCACCATGGAACACCAAGAAGTAAAGACGGAAGCTATAGAAAGCAGTAATGAAGACGCCTGCAACCACCGCGAAGTAAGCAAAACCGCTACCTGCCAAGTTGGATGCATGGACAGCTTCAATAATCGAGTCTTTCGAGTAGAAACCAGCAAAGAATGGGGTACCAATCAGTGCCAAAGAACCAATCAAGCTCGTGATCCAAGTAATCGGCATGTATTTGCGCAGACCACCCATATTACGCATATCTTGGTCGTGGTGCATACCAATGATGACCGAGCCTGCCGCTAAGAACAGCAACGCTTTGAAGAATGCATGAGTCATCAGGTGGAACACTGCCACATTGTAGGCCGACACACCCAGAGCCACAGTCATATAACCGAGCTGAGACAGAGTGGAATAAGCCACGACGCGCTTGATGTCATTTTGTACGATGCCCAAGAAACCCATGAACAACGCGGTGATCGAACCTGCCACCAACACCACCGACAAGGCAGTATCAGACAATTCGAACAGTGGTGACATACGAGATACCATAAAGATACCAGCGGTCACCATCGTAGCAGCGTGAATCAGCGCGGAAATCGGTGTTGGACCTTCCATCGAGTCGGGTAACCACACATGCAGAGGGAACTGCGCCGACTTACCCATGGCACCAATAAACAGAAGAATACAGGTGACGGTCATCAACGACCAAGTTGAACCCGGAATCAGTTCAATGGTGGCGTCTTTTAGTGCAGGTGCAGCAGCGAACACATCGGTGTAGTTCAACGAACCACCGAAGTGATACAACACCATACCAATCCCTAACGCAAAACCAAAGTCACCAACACGGTTAACCAAGAACGCTTTTAAGTTGGCAAAAATGGCTGTTGGTTTTTTAAACCAGAAACCAATCAACAGATACGACACCAAACCAACAGCTTCCCAGCCGAAGAACAGCTGTACGAAGTTGTTAGACATCACCAACATCAACATCGAGAAGGTGAACAGTGAGATGTAACTGAAGAAACGCTGATAGCCAGGATCTTCCGACATGTAACCGATGGTGTAGATATGCACCATCAGCGACACCGAAGTCACGACGACCATCATCATGGCAGTTAAATTATCGACCAAAAACCCGACCGAATATTCGATGCCGTTGACGGTTAACCAAGTGTAAATGTTACCGTTGAATGGCTCACCACCATTCAACAGATAGTTTAGGGTGTATGCAGAACCGATGGCAGACACCATCACCCCTGCAATGGTCGCGACGTGCGCCGCACGACGACCAATCGCCCAACCAAATAAGCCTGCTAAAGCCGAGCCGAGCAAAGGCGCTAGCGCGATTAGCAGATATAAGCTCTTCATCTCCATGATTTCTGTGCTTCTCTTTCGTTCGGTTCGCGTCAGCCTTTGAGGCTGCCCAGGTCTTCGACACTGATGGTACGCAGGTTACGGAACAGGCCAACCATAATAGCCAAACCAATCGCTGATTCAGCGGCTGCCACGGTCAGGATAAAGAAGACAAAAATCTGCCCACCCGTATCGGAGAGGTATTTAGAAAACGCGATAAAGTTGTAATTCACCGCCAACAGCATCAATTCAATTGCCATCAGCAACACAATTACATTTTTACGGTTAAGCAAAATACCCAGCACGCTAATGGCAAACAAAATCGCCCCAAGCACTAAGTAATGAGTCAAAGTCAGCACGGCATCTCCCTGAGTTCAATACGCAGCTCAGGCCGCGGATTCGTTGTTGTCAGTATCAGCGTTGGCACGTGGCTCGGCATCCATCTTGAGCACACGAACACGATCAGCACGTTGTACACGAACCTGAACAGCAGGGTCGATATACTTGGTGTCTTTGCGTTTACGCATGGTTAATGCAATCGCTGCGACAATCGCCAGCAACAGCAGTACAGCAGCCAACTCAAACGGCAGCAAATAGGTGGTGTAGATTTGTAAACCTAACTCACGCACATTGCTCATGCCTTCGGCCAGCGGGGCAATTTCGTTCATGCTCGACAAATCTGCTGATGGACTTAACAACACCATCACCATTTCAACGACCATGATCACTGCAACCGTTCCTGCTAGCGGCAAATGTCGCCAAAAGCCTTCGTGGAGTTTTTCGAAGTTGATATCCAACATCATCACCACGAACAAGAACAACACCATCACCGCACCGACATAAACCAGCACTAAGGCGATTGCCAAAAACTCAGCTTGCATCAGCAGCCAATGGCCAGCGGCAGAGAAAAAAGCCAGCACCAAGAACAACGCAGCATGGACTGGGTTTTTGGCTGTCACCACCCGCAAACCAGAGTAGAGCACGATGGCTGACAACACATAGAACACAACTTCTTGAAACGACATGTTCCCCCCTTAACGGTATTTGGCGTCAGCTTCACGCGCTTTGGCAATTTCGGCTTCGTACTTATCACCCACCGCTAACAACATCGGTTTGGTGTAGTACAGATCACCACGTTTCTCACCGTGATACTCATAAATGTGAGTTTCCACAATGGCATCGACAGGACAGGATTCTTCACAAAAACCACAGAAGATGCATTTTGTCAGGTCAATTTCGTAGCGTGTGGTACGGCGAGAGCCATCATCACGTTTTTCCGATTCGATGGAGATTGCCATCGCAGGACACACGGCCTCGCACAACTTACATGCAATACAGCGTTCTTCACCGTTTGGATAGCGACGCTGCGCATGCAAACCACGGAAGCGCGGACTGTAAGGGGTGCGCTCGTCGGGGTATTGCACGGTAATTTTACGCTGGAAGAAGTGACGCCCAGTCAGCGCCATCCCTTTCAGCAATTCGACCAGCAGGAAGGTCTTGAAGAAATTTTTCAACATTGCGTTAGCCTTCTTGTCCCGTTAGTTCCACAGCGACAGCGGACTCATCATCCACGCACCAACTACCACCACCCACACCAAAGTGACCGGAATAAACACTTTCCAACCCAAACGCATGATTTGGTCATAACGATAACGTGGGAAAGTGGCGCGGAACCACAGGAAGCAGAACAACACCAAAGCTGCTTTCAACAACAGCCAGTGAATACCTGCAGCACCCAATACCGGAATCGAAGCAGGGAATGGAGATAACCAGCCACCCAAGAACATCAGCGCAGTCAAGGCAGCAATCAAAATCATGTTGGCGTATTCAGCCAAGAAGAAGATCGCGAAAGCCATACCGGAATATTCAACGTGGAAACCCGCCACAATCTCAGATTCACCTTCAGCCACGTCAAAAGGTGCACGGTTGGTTTCAGCAACGCCGGAGATCAGGTAAACCACGAACATGGGGAACAGTGGCAACCAGTTCCAAGACAAGATAGAACCACCAGCCAAACCAACAGCTTGTTGGTTCACAATCTCAACCAAGTTTAGGCTGCCAGACACCATCAACACGCCGACCAGAGCAAAGCCCATCGCAATTTCGTACGACACGATTTGCGCTGCAGAACGCATTGCGCCTAAGAAAGAGTATTTTGAGTTTGCAGCCCAGCCTGCCACGATCACGCCATACACCCCCATCGAGGTGATCGCCATGATATAGAGCAGAGAGGCATCAATGTTGGCTAGAACCAAATTGGGCGTGAAAGGCATCACCGCCCATGCCGCCAGTGCTGGCAAAATCGATAACACTGGCGCCAAGATGAACAAAAATTTGCTCGACTTGGTGGGCATGATGATTTCTTTGGTCAACAGCTTTAACGCATCAGCGATAGGCTGTAACAAACCCTTCGGCCCAACACGGTTTGGGCCGATACGGATTTGCATATAACCAATGACTTTACGTTCTGCCAGCGTCAGGTAGGCAACACAACCCAACAAAGGCAAAACAATGGCCACGATTTTCAACAATGTCCAGGCAGCGAGGCCAAGATCATTTCCTAACAACGCTTGGAAGAACTCCATTATTTACCCCGCACAATGTCAATTCGGCCAAACATCGCACCCAAACTGGCTGTCAATGGATGAGCAGTTGGAACACGAGCCACACCAACTGGCAAAGTCGCATCTTCGCCAACGGTTAAACTCACCTCAGCCTCACCTTGACGCACAGTCACAGTTTGGCCAGCTTGCAATTGTTGTTCGCGCAAGGTCTCTGGATGTAAACCCAAGATTGGCGCACGCGCATCAGCAGTCTGTTGCAGACTGACCGCACGACGGCATAAGGCATCGGCCTGATAGATAGGGACTTCACCAAGACGCTGTAACCCGTCGGTCACAACAGCAGTATTCACTGTCGCTGCATCCGTTTTCAGGGTGTTATCTAAACCTGTCACACGATCGGCATTCAGCTGTTTTGCAAACTCAGTACGAATTTCTTCTACAGAGGAGAAGTCAAAACCACTGGCTTGGGCCAAGTTACCCAGCACGCGCAGTACTTTCCATGCAGGACGTGTTTCACCCAAGGGCTTAACCACACCATTAAAGGTTTGCAAACGGCCTTCCATGTTGACAAAACTGCCGGCTGTTTCTGTAAACGGCGCAATTGGCAGCAACACATCAGCACAAGCCAACAGTTCAGGCGAGCGGAAGGCTGTCAGTGCAGCCACCATCTTGGCTTGACCTAAAGTGGCTTTTGCGACTTGAGGGTTATGTGCATCAAAATCGGGTTCGGTATTGAGCAAGACATAAGCGGCTTGAGGTTGTGCCAGCATTTGTGCTGCATTCAATCCACCCTGATCAGGACGGAAGAACAGCTCAGCGCCAACGCTGTTAGCCGCTTCACCGAACACACCAAAACGGGCACCCGTTAAGCGGGACAGTTCTTGCACCAGCAATAACAACTCGCTAAACGCTGGGTGATGTTGAGCCAAATGACCCAAAACAATCGCGCCGGTTTCTGCTTCAGACAAAGAAGTCGCCATACGACGTGCTTCATCACCGATTGACACACCATCCAACGACAACTGACAGGATTCTTGTTTCAGTTCAGCTGCAGCCGCCACTACCTGTGCCAAGGTGTTCACCAATGCTGCGGGGGCAACCACTAATTTGGCATGCGTGTCAGTGCGCAAGTCATCATCAGCCAAAGCCACCAAATTCAGTTGGGTACCTTTTTTGACTGATTGACGCAGGCGTGCAGCAAGCAGAGGTTGCTCTTTGCGTAGCGTTGAGCCAATCACCAGCACGGATTTGGCTGCAGCCAATTCAACGATATCGCAGCCCAGCCACAGAGCACCATGCTGCAGACCATCAGCGCGGAAGTCGGCGCGACGAGTCCGGTAATCTGTATTCTTCACCCCTAAAGCACGTGCCAATTTCTTAAGAGCAAATAACTCTTCTGTAGTGGAGTGGGGAGAAGCTAAGAAGGCAACACGATCGGCACCGTCACGAGTGATGATGTCTTTTAAACCGTGAGAAACATAGTCAAGCGCCGCTGCCCAGTCGGTTTCAATCCAACGACCATCTTGTTTGACCATCGGCTTGGTCAAGCGCAAATCGCTGTTTAATGCTTCGTAAGAGAAGCGATCACGGTCGGCCAGCCAGCATTCGTTGATGTTTTCGTTTTCTAATGGCAATGCACGATAAACACGATTGTGTTTGACTTGCAGCACCATATTGCTACCCAAACCATCATGTGGGCTAACAGATTTACGGCGTGACAGTTCCCAAGTCCGGGCAGAATAGCGGAAAGGTTTCGAGGTCAACGCACCCACAGGGCACAAGTCGATCACGTTACCTGAAATCTCGGAATCCACTGTCTTACCTAAGAAAGGCAAAATTTCAGAGAATTCGCCACGATGTGCCATACCAATTTCTTGGAAGCCACCGATTTCCTCGGTAAAACGCACGCAACGGGTGCAGTGAATACAACGCGCCATTTCTTCAGCGGAAACCAGCGGGCCCATATTTTTTTCAGGGACCGACCGTTTTTCCTCTTGATAGCGCGAATCGCCACCACCATAACCAACAGCGAGGTCTTGTAATTGACACTCGCCCCCTTGGTCACAAATTGGACAGTCTAAAGGATGATTAATGAGCAAGAACTCCATCACCCCTTTCTGTGCTTTCACCGCCAGATCAGAATGGGTAAATACCTTCATTCCATCTGTCACGGGTGTCGCACAGGCAGGTAATGGTTTTGGTGCTTTCTCAACCTCAACCAAACACATACGGCAGTTCGCCGCGATAGACAGTTTTTTGTGATAGCAAAAATGCGGAATATAGGTCCCGACCTGATGAGCAGCATCCATGATTGTGGAGCCGTCCGGCACAGTCAGCTTTTTGCCGTCGATTTCAATTTCCAATGCCATAGCGATATGCTACCTCTACTCACCGGTCGAGCCGGTTAACACCATTTGTGGTTGACCAGACACTTCTTATGTTCGATGTGATACTCGAACTCGTTGCGGAAGTGTTTCGTAAAGCTACGGACAGGGAAGACCGCAGCATCAGCCAAGGCGCAGATGGTACGTCCGGCCATGTTATTGCCTACCGATGTCAATAAATCTAGATCTTCAGGACGACCTAAGCCATGTTCGATGCGATGGATAACACGGTATAACCAACCGGTACCCTCACGGCATGGCGTACATTGACCACAGGATTCTTCGTGATAAAAATAGGCAAGGCGTTCTAGCGCTTTCACCATACAGATATCTTCATTCATCACAATCACGGCACCAGAACCCAACATCGAACCTGCTTTAGCGATGCTGTCGTAGTCCATCGTGACGTCCATCATGATGTCGCCAGGTAGAACAGGCGCAGAAGACCCACCGGGAATCACGGCTTTCAATTTTTTACCGTCGCGCATACCACCGCACATCTCAAGCAAGGTTGAGAATGGTGTTCCAAGCGGAATTTCATAGTTACCTGGACGGTTGACATGGCCTGATACCGAGAACAGCTTCGTACCACCGTTGTTTGGCTTACCTTGTTCTAAGAACCGAGTGCCACCATCACGGATAATAAAAGGTACCGAAGCAAACGATTCAGTATTGTTAATCGTGGTGGGCTTACCGTACAAACCGAAAGACGCTGGGAACGGTGGTTTGAAACGAGGCTGACCTTTTTTGCCTTCTAATGATTCTAGCAAGGCAGTTTCTTCACCACAGATATAAGCACCATAGCCGTGGTGAGCATACAGTTCGAAGTTAAAGCCCGAACCACAGATATTTTGTCCCAATAGACCGGCTTGGCGCGCTTCTTCGAGCGCCTCTTCGAAACGTTCATACATCTCAAAGATCTCGCCGTGGATGTAGTTATACCCACAGCGAGAACCCATGGCATAACCCGCAATGATCATACCTTCGATCAAGGAGTGAGGGTTGTAGCGCAGAATATCGCGGTCTTTAAAAGTGCCAGGTTCACCTTCGTCGGTATTACATACAACGTATTTTTCACCAGGAAAACTACGAGGCATGAAAGACCATTTCAAACCTGTTGGGAAACCAGCACCACCCCGACCACGCAAACCAGAGCCTTTTACTTCAGCAATGACTTCGTCTTGGGGAATCTTGTTTTCCAGGATTTTTTTCAGTGCCTGATAGCCACCACGCTTGAGGTAGGCATCCAAATGCCAACAACCAGCGTCGCTGGTGTCAACACCTTCAAAGATCACGCCCGAAGCATAAATCGCCATTTATTTCAGCTCCGCGAGTTTTTTATCGATGGCTTCACGAGACATGAAGCTGCACATGGTGTGATTGTTCACCAACAAAACCGGCGCATCACCACAGGCTCCCATACATTCACCTTCACAGAGAGTGAATTTTCCGTCGGCAGTGGTCTCGCCAAAATCAATCCCTAATTTTTGCTTAAGGTATTCAGCGGCATCATAGCCACCAGATAAGGCACAGGGTAGGTTGGTACATACCGTGATCTTATGTTTCCCAACAGGGGAAAGATCATACATGTTGTAGAAAGTCGCGACTTCGTAAGCCGCCACAGGCGAAATACCAATGTAGTTAGCAACGAACTCGATGGTTTCTGTTGCCAACCAACCCTTTTCTGTTTGAGCAATACGCAAGGCACCCATCACTGCCGAGCGGCGTTGGTCAGCAGGATACTTTGCCAGTTCGCGATCGATTTTTTCGATAGATTCTTGGGACAACATCAGCGGTCAATCTCCCCGAACACAATATCCTGAGTACCAATAATGGCCACCACGTCAGCCAGCATATGACCTTTTGCCATTTCATCCATAGCAGCCAAATGCGCGTAACCCGGCGCACGAATCTTCAGGCGATAGGGTTTGTTTGCCCCATCCGAGACCAAATAGATACCAAATTCACCTTTTGGATGTTCAACAGCAGAGTAAGCCTCGCCTTCAGGGACATGCATCCCTTCAGTGAACAGTTTGAAGTGGTGAATCAATTCTTCCATGTTGGACTTCATGTCCACACGTTTTGGTGGTGCAACTTTGTGGTTGTCGGTGATGACAGGGCCTTGGTTAGCACGCAACCATTGTATACATTGTTTGATGATGCGGTTGGATTGACGCATTTCTTCGATACGAACCAAATAGCGGTCGTAGCAATCGCCGTTTACCCCAACAGGAATATCAAAATCCATGCGGTCGTAGACTTCGTAAGGCTGTTTTTTACGCAAGTCCCATGCAATACCCGAACCACGCACCATTGGACCGGAGAAACCCAACGCCAATGCGCGCTCAGGGGTCACCACGCCAATACCAACAGTACGCTGTTTCCAAATCCGGTTGTCAGTCAACAGCGTTTCGTACTCATCAACACAAGTTGGGAAGCGATTGGTGAAATCTTCAATGAAATCAAGCAGCGAACCTTGACGATTTTCGTTTAACTTCGCCAGTTCGCGTGCATTTTTGATTTTTGAGAATTCGTACTGTGGCATTGAATCGGGCAAATCACGATACACGCCACCAGGACGATAGTAGGCCGCGTGCATCCGCGCCCCAGACACTGCTTCGTAGCAGTCCATCAGGTCTTCGCGTTCACGGAAGGCATACAAGAACACGGTCATCGCGCCAATATCTAATGCGTGCGCACCGATCCACATTAAGTGGTTCAGAATCCGTGTGATTTCATCAAACATCACACGAATGTATTGTGCTCGCAATGGAACATCGATACCAAGCAGCTTTTCAATCGCCATACAGTAAGCATGTTCATTACACATCATCGACACATAGTCGAGACGGTCCATGTACGGTACAGATTGAATAAAGGTTTTGTACTCGGCTAGTTTTTCTGTGCCGCGATGCAGTAGCCCAATGTGCGGGTCAGCACGAACGATCACTTCGCCGTCCATCTCTAACACCAGACGCAACACGCCGTGAGCAGCCGGGTGCTGAGGACCAAAGTTAAGGGTGAAGTTGCGGATCTCAGCCACCGTAGTTCTCCTCGCGAAGGATGCGCGGGGTAATTTCGCGCGGCTCGATTGTGACTGGCTGGTAAATCACACGCCCTTGAACTGGGTCGTAGCGCATTTCAACGTGACCAGACAGCGGGAAATCTTTACGGAATGGATGACCGACAAAACCGTAGTCAGTCAAAATACGACGTAAATCAGGATGGCCTTCGAAGACGATACCGTATAGATCGAACGCTTCACGTTCAAACCAGTTTACCCCCGGCCATACGTTGACTAACGACGGCACCACGGGGAAATCGTCTTCTTCAGCAAAGAAGCGTACACGTAGGCGAATGTTGTTTTTAACTGACAGCAGATGGCAAACAACAGCGAAGCGTAAGCCATCGTATTGGCCATCTTTGTATGCACTGTAGTCGACACCGCACAGATCAATACATTCTTCAAAACCGAATTGATCGCGCAAGGTGGTACAGGATTGTACTGCATTGGCCGCACGCAAGACGATAGTGAGCTCACCACGGTCTAATACGGCCAGTTTTAATTCACCACCCAAAGTTGCCTCAAGTGAGGTTTTGAGTGCTTCCAGTTTGGATGCCATAGTCTCAGTCCTCAACGGGCAATGGTATAGGTTCGTTTAATCTTGTTCTGCAGCTGAATAATGCCATACAACAGCGCTTCTGCTGTTGGAGGACAGCCAGGCACGTAGACATCGACAGGCACTACACGATCACAGCCACGCACTACCGAGTAAGAGTAGTGATAGTAACCGCCACCATTCGCACAGGAACCCATAGAAATGACCCAGCGTGGCTCAGCCATCTGGTCATACACCTTACGCAGCGCAGGAGCCATCTTATTACACAGCGTACCCGCAACAATCATCAAGTCAGATTGACGCGGACTGGGGCGAAACACAATACCGAAGCGGTCGAGGTCATAACGCGAAGCACCTGCTTGCATCATTTCCACCGCACAACAGGCCAAGCCAAAAGTCATTGGCCACAGAGAACCGGTACGGGTCCAGTTAATGACTTTATCCGCCGTTGTGGTGACAAAGCCCTTTTCCAAAACGCCTTCTATTCCCATTCCAGCGCTCCCTTTTTCCACTCATAGACAAAGCCGACCACGAGAATTGCAAGAAACACAACCATGGCGCCGAAACCGAACATACCGATTTCTTTCAGAACGACTGCCCACGGGAAAAGGAAAGCAATTTCGAGGTCAAACAGGATAAACAAGATGGCGACGAGGTAGTAGCGCACGTCGAACTTCATACGTGCATCTTCAAATGCCTCAAAACCACACTCATATGGAGAAAGTTTTTCGGGATCTGGCCGATTGGGAGAAATAAGTCGCCCTAACAGAATCGGAACCACACCAACTAACAGGCCAACGATCACAAAAAGAAGGATCGGAAAATAATTCGATAGCATTTCCCGTTTCACCCCAAAAAAAAGAGGCAAACGCCTCTTTTTGTTTGAAAAACAAGCTAAAAACTTGTTTCTGTAAATGGTGCCGACAGTGAGACTCGAACTCACACAGCCTACGGCCACTACCCCCTCAAGATAGCGTGTCTACCAATTCCACCATGTCGGCGTTTCAGAACATCAGTCTGGGATGACCCCAGTTTTTGGTGCAGGAACAGAGCCTGTACCGGATTCTACTGGCGGCACATTGGACATCACGCCCAGTGCTTGAGTAGATTGGTTGGACATCATCACCAAACCGAGACAGCTGGAGAAAAACACAACTGCACACAGCGCTGTCATACGACTTAAGAAGTTTGCGGAACCAGAAGACCCAAAGAGACTACCAGCCGAACCTGCCCCAGATCCGAAAGCTGCTCCTGCGTCTGCGCCTTTACCATGCTGCATTAGCACCAGCACGATCACTGCGATAGCAGAAACAATATTAAGAATCCAAATCAGTGTTTTGATGATTTCCATATTTTATCTTTTTTCCGACGCTTGGCAAATCTTTTTAAACTGGCCAAGATCTAGAGATGCGCCACCAACTAATACACCATCGACCTGAGGTAAAGCCAAGATGGCTTCTGCATTGTCAGCTTTAACGCTCCCCCCGTAAAGGACGCGCATAGTAGCACAAGCCGGCAAAGAATGCAGCAGCTTTTTTTGCAGCTGTGTATGCATTTCTTCCACGTCGGCCAAGCTAGCGACTTTTCCTGTCCCAATCGCCCACACGGGTTCATACGCCACCACCACCTGTGGCAGTTCTTTTAATAGTGGCATCACTTCATCCAGCTGTTGCTCAACCGTTTGCCAAGCCAACCCGGCCTCACGTTGTGCAAATGATTCACCCACACACAAGATCGGTAATAAATGGTGTTGCGCCAGTGCTTTCAATTTTTTTGATAACACCTGTTGGCCTTCAGCGAAATATTGGCGGCGCTCAGAATGCCCGACCAAGACGGCACGACAGCCCACATCCGCCAACATCCGCGCCGACACTTCCCCTGTAAAAGCCCCGTCTTCAGCAAAGGAACTGACATCTTGTGCAGCAATCTGCCAGCCAGCTTGCTGCTGTTGTTGCCACTCGTTTGCCAACAAAAGATAAGGCGTAGGCAAGGCAATCATAATATGAGACTGATTGCAGGCCGAATCTTGGGATAGCACTGACAAAGCAGCGCGCACTTGCGTTACGCTGCCATGCATTTTCCAGTTAGCAATCACCAACTTACCCGCAGAAAAAGGGGAGGACATAGCGACCCTTTCCAAAAAAAGAGCGCGGATTATACCTGTGGCCTTGATGTTGCACAGCTGTTGTTGTCGATTTCGCGCTAACATCCGATGTTTACAGGATTTAGCGGAAAACCGAAGTCAGCAAATGATGGCTAAAATCTGCCAACAAAATAGGCGCAATTTTCCAACGCGCACGGCTTTTCTTGCATAAACACAAAACAAAGCTGTTTCAAACTTTGCTTAGCAAGGGGCTTTCCGTATAATCCGCGCTGAATTTTAATTGTCATTACTTACTGGCGAGGCAGCTAAATGGGTAGCGAAAATAAAGCGGTGCCGTCTGGTGGTGCGATCACCATCATCCTAGGCGCAATCGTGATTCTGGTAGCGGGGGTCTGGTTGTTAGCAAAACTGGCCACCAGCGGTTTTTCTATTGACGCTAGTGTGATGTCGAAAGAGGCAATCGCTTCGCGCATTAAACCGGTTGGCGAATCAAAAGCCAGCGAAGGTGGTGCACCGGGCAGTCGGACTGGTGAAGGGGTTTACAAAGCGATTTGTGCCTCCTGTCACAATGACGGTTTGGCAGGTGCACCAAAATTTGCTGACACCGGCGCATGGAGTGCGCGTTTGGCACAGGGTTACGACACCTTAGTCAAACATGCAATCGAAGGGATTCGTGGCATGCCAGCTAAAGGCGGTGCAACCGATCTGACCAATGAAGAAGTTGCTCGTGCAGTGGCCTACATGGGCAATGCAGCTGGGGCAAAATTTACTGAACCTGCGGTTGCAGGTGCAGAAGGCGGTGGCGCAGCAGCGGCTATCGATCCTAATGTCAAAGGTAAAGAAATTTACGCTTCGGTTTGTATGGCTTGCCATGACACAGGCGCAGCAGGTGCACCTAAGTTTGGTGACAAAGCCGCTTGGGCACCCCGTGTATCGAAAGGCTTAGATGCCTTGGTGGCTTCTGGTATCAAAGGTTTGAATGCAATGCCAGCTAAAGGCGGCTATTCGGGCAGTGACGAAGAATTCCGCGCAGCGGTGGAGTACATGGTGAATGCATCGAAGTAAGCATTTGCTTGAGACAAAAAACGGCCTTGTTCTCACAGGGCCGTTTTTTATTGCCACCAGCACACGCTAGGGCTTATTTTTGTTTGCCAACATGGCACGCAAATTGGCTAAACGGGCTTGTCCCTCGCTGCGGCTTACCACGGCAGGTTTATCACTTTTTTGACCAACACAGCGCAAGTCTTCACTGTCAATTTCAGCAATAAAACGCGAAGGCTCACAGAACAGCCACTCGCCACCACGCCGTCGTTTTAAGCAGTGCATTAGCGTTAAACTTCGCTGGGCACGGGTAATACCGACATACATTAAGCGGCGTTCCTCCTCGACAGTGCCCTGATCAATCGATTCATTGTGCGGCAAAATCCCCTCTTCGCAGCCGATCAAGAACACATGTGGGTATTCCAATCCTTTGGCAGCATGCAGCGTTGACAGTTGAACCGCCTCTTGCTGCTTGTCTTTTTCTCGTCCTTCTAACAAGGTCATCAACGCAATCGTTTGAGCCAACTCAACCAGATTTTTGCCATCTTCTTCCCCTTTTTTACCGATCCACGTCACAAACTCTTGGACATTTTTCCACTTGGTTTCCGCAGTACGCGTTTCTTCACTATCGAATAACCATGTCTCAAACCCAATGGTCAATAACAACTCTTGCAACAATGCGCCAGCGGGTTCTCGTTGCACACGGTATTGCATCCGGTTAATAAATTGGCAAAAGGTCTCCAACGCCTGCTGTTGTGCGGCAGCCAAAGTTTGTTGAAAGCCTAACTCACAGGCAGCGGCAAATAAGGAAACATGGCGTTGTGCCGCATGTTCACCCAATTTGGCCAAACTGGTATTACCCACACCGCGTTTAGGCGTGGTGATGGCGCGGATAAAAGCAGGATCGTCATCTTCATTGGCTAACAGTCGTAGATAGGCCAAAACATCTTTGATTTCGCTGCGTTCAAAAAACGATTGCCCACCTGAAATCAAGTAGGGAATGCGATGTTGGCGGAAAGCTTGTTCAATTAAACGTGCTTGGTGGTTACCACGGTACAACACCGCATAATCTGCAAACGTCGTTCGATGTTCGAACTTATGCGCCAGTAAACGCTGTGCAACACTTTCTGCCTCGTGTTCATCATCCTTACACGACACCACGGTAATCGGATCACCTAACCCGAACTCACTCCATAAGCTTTTTTGGAATAACTTTGGGTTGTTGGCGATCACACTGTTAGCCGCGCGCAGAATCCGTGCTGTGGAGCGATAGTTTTGTTCTAATTTAATCACCCGCAAACGGGGAAAATCTTGTTGCAACAAGCTGAGATTTTCCATGTTGGCACCGCGCCAGCCGTAAATAGACTGATCGTCGTCCCCGACAGCGGTGAACATGGCGCGCTCTCCGGCCAATAGCCTTAACAAAAGATATTGACAGCTATTGGTATCTTGATACTCATCGACTAGCAGATAACGAAGTTTGGCTTGCCAACGCGCCAAGGCTTCGGGGTGTTGTTGTAATACATGGACGGGGAGGCGGATCAGATCATCAAAATCAACCGCTTGATAGGCAAATAATGTGTCTTGGTAATCAAGATACAGTTTGGCCGCTACGCGGCTAAATTCATCCTGTGCCAACAATAGGGCCGCGTCGGGTGAGATAAGATCATTTTTCCAACGAGAGATTTGGCTTTGCAGACGGCGAATCTCAGCTTTATCGGTCGAGGCCAAACGATCAGCCAAAATTTTAGCGGCATCAGCCGCATCTAAAATGGAAAACTGCGGTTTATAGCCTAATAACCGCGCTTCTTGTCGCATGATGTGCAAACCAAGCGAGTGGAAAGTCGAGACGGTGAGGCCGCGCAGTTGTGCAGGCTCTAGCAATTTCCCCACCCGCTCTAGCATTTCACGGGCTGCTTTATTGGTAAAAGTGATGGCAGCAATATGCTGTGCGCTGATACCGGCCTCTTGTACCAAATAAGCAATTTTTTGCGTAATGACCCGTGTTTTGCCACTGCCCGCACCGGCAAGAACCAAAAGCGGCCCGTCAAGGTGGCGAATCGCGGCACGCTGTTGTGGATTAAGCATGGAAAGAAACAATTTATTCAGAAAAGCTTGGCATTCTATCAATCCACAGACGGTAAGATGACGTTTCTCGCTAATCGTAACCGAATAGAGTCAATACTATGGCAACGTATGCAATTGGAGACATCCAAGGCTGTTATACCCCGTTGATGGATTTATTGCGCACCATCGACTTTTCCCCCTCACGCGATCACCTGTGGCTAGTCGGTGATTTAGTCAACCGTGGCCCCGATTCCATTCACGTTTTACGCTGGGCATTTAAGCATCAAGACAGCATTAGCTTGGTGTTGGGCAACCACGACTTACACCTGTTAGCTGTCGCCGAAGGTTTCGGCAAACTCAGCAGTGGCGACACACTGTGGGATATTTTGAATGCTGCCGATGGCAAATTATTGCTTGATTGGCTGCGGATGCAGCCGTTGATGTTAGCTGGCGAAGGCTATGCCTTAGTGCATGCTGGGCTGTTACCCGAGTGGAGTATCAATAAGGCACTACGGCTAGCAGAAGAAGTCGAAAATGAGTTAAGCGGCCCAAACTATCGCCAGTTTCTGTCCCGCCTGTATGGCAATAAACCCACTCGCTGGAGTGATGATTTACGAGGCATCGACCGCTTGCGGATGATTGTGAATGTGATGACCCGGATGCGCTTATTGACCCGTGACGGTGAACTCGACCTCAGTTTCAAAGGCGAATTACCCGATGCCCCAGCGCATCTCATACCGTGGTTTGAAGCCCCACAGCGACGGTGGGCAGATACCCCCGTCATCTGTGGTCATTGGTCGGCCTTGGGGCTTCACCTGAGTGACAGCATCTTAGCCATCGATACCGGTTGTTTATGGGGTGGCAGCCTTACCGCCCTGCGTCTTGCCGACCGTCAGGTATTCCAACTGCCGTGTCAGGCATTTCGCAAGATAGGTTAAGCGCACGGCGCACCGCCCGCTCTGCGCTTTGTGCCAGCGTAAAGCGGGTGTGACCCACACCACAAATCGGCTCACTAAAGCGAATCTCGATACATAAGCCTTCTGAGGCAATCATCTGCCGCACCGACTGTAAAAAAGTCACCTCACCGACATAGGCAGCTTCGGGCACCACAGTGCCATCACGACGGCAATAACGTAGCCCAACAGGTTGCACTGTGCTGCCTGCTTGAACAGCCGAGTCAAACAGCGAAGCCTTAAACGGCAATACCGACGTACCATCTGAGGTAGTTCCCTCGGGAAACACCGCCATACAATCGCCTTCACGCAGTGAGGAAGCCAAAATTTCGTTCACTCGCAAAGCGTCACGGCGATTAGACCGATCAATAAATAAAGTCCCTGCCCGCGCCACCAACATACCAATCACCGGCCATTGTCGAATTTCTCTTTTGGCAACAAAGCGCGATACCGTCACACTATTGAGCGCAAAAATATCCAGCCACGAAACATGGTTGGCAATCAGAAACGTATTTGCTGGATATAAGCCCGGCGGCTGGCCAAGCAACTTCACTTCAATCCCCATAATGGTCAACAGTTGGGCAGACCATTGCTGACTGACAGCAGCTCGCTGTGCCATATCCCATGCCGGAAAACGAAAACTGACCGTGGCCAAGCCACGGCCCAGATGGGCCAATAGTTTTAACCAACGGTGTACCCGTACGGGAAAACCCACTTGAGGTAAAGCAGTCAGGGTTGCGCTCATCGTCTTTGTTCTCACCAATCAGTGCTGACACATTGGGCAAAAGAATGTACCGCGTTGTCCTAGACGCACCATTTCTATCGGGGCGTGACAATGGTGACAAGGCAAACCGGTACGTCCATACACGGTATAGTTTTGTTGGAAATACCCCGGTTTTCCAACTGCATCCACAAAATCACGCAAGGTACTCCCACCAGCGGCAATGGCGCGTTGCAATACGTGTTGCACCGTTGTGATGAGGTGACGACATTCGGCCAAAGTTAAAGTGTTAGCAGGACGTTGGGGATGAATACCCGCTAAAAACAAGGCTTCATTTGCATAAATATTGCCCACACCAACAACCACATGGTTATCCATCAAACACAGTTTAATCGCGCTACGACGTGAGGACAGGGCATTTTGCAACGCCTCGGCAGTAAAATCTGGGGAGAGGGGTTCGGGCCCAAGCTGTTGCAACAAGGGATGAACTTCTGCTGGCCCTGGTTGCCATACAATGGCACCAAAACGACGTGGATCATGGTAACGCAATAGCTGATCGCCAAAATCAAAATCGACATGATCATGCTTTGCCACGGGTGTCTCAGGATCCACCAAACGTAAACTGCCCGACATCCCCAGATGAATCAGTAACACGCCATGACCAAAATCGAACAACAGATATTTAGCACGCCGCGTGATGTGCTGTAAGGTTAACCCCGACAGTTTCTGTGGCAATTGTGGATCAATAGGCCATCGCAGCCGTGGTTGTCTCACCACCACATTGTGCACAGTATGTTGTTCAAGGTGGGGGGCAAGCCCCCGTTTAACGGTTTCGACTTCTGGTAATTCCGGCATGGCACAATCCGCTTTATTCAGGCTGGGACGTGGTATTCTAAGCGAAACTATCGGCTGATTTGGCCCTCTTCAGATTGAATCTTCCCAACATGAATGTTATCGCCACTACCGCACTTCTCTCAGCCCTTTTGCTCAGCGCCTGTGCTAACACGACGCCAACGCCAATCAAAGTCACGCCCACTCAACGCCCAGAAGAAAGCGCAGCCCCCAATCGTGAACTCAGCGCAGGTTTACTCTACGGCATTTTGGTAAGTGAATTGGCGGTGCAGCGTGGTGGTGCACTGGCTGCCGCCCCTGCCTATCTGGAGTTGGCAAAAGAAACGGCCGACCCCCGCTTGGCAAGACGCGCAGCTGAATTGGCATTGAGTAGTGGCAATCTTAATGTGGCAGATGAAGCACTGGCTTTGTGGGAACAACAAATGCCAGACTCCGTGTTGGCCAAACAACAGCGAGTCATGGTGTTGTGGCGCGAAGGTCGCATTGCTGAAGCAGAACAGCGCATGGCAACACAACTGCAAGGTGCGGACATCAGCCGCGCAGCCAGTCTCTTTATGCATGTCACCCCGTTATTACCCCGTCAGGCAGATCCACAAGCGGCGGCGGCAGCGATTGAACGCTTAAGTCAAATTTTCCCTCGGTTGCCCGAAGCCCATTTCGCGCAAGCTGTTGCAGCAGCAACCTTGAAAGAGGATGCTTCTGTTGAACGCAGTCTCGACACCCTTGCCGATTTAGCACCGCGCTGGGATTTGCCAGTGTTATGGCGACTTGATGCCGTACGCAAACAAAGCCCCGACCTTGCGCTGGCTTTTTTAGAAAAAGAACTCAAACGGCGACCCCATGCTGGTGCCGAATTACAACTGGCTCGCCCACGCTTATTAGTCGGCTTACGGCAATACGAAGCAGCACGCGAAGGATTTGCCGCAGTTTTAAAACAGTTCCCACATCATCCTGATGCCCGTTATGCGCTGGGTATTCTGGCTTTCCAGCTCAAACAATATGATGAAGCGGATCAACATTTACGGGCAGCGCTTGAAGCTGGCTATGTCGATGCACCTTTTGTCCGACTCACACTAGGCCAATTAGCAGAAGAGCGTAAACAGCTCGAAGAAGCCAAAACGTGGTATCAAGCGATTGGTAAAGGACGCCATTACAATCAAGCACAAGCACGATTGGCAGCGATTGAAGTCAAAGAAGGCAAGTTAGAAGCCGCGCTCACCCGCATCGAAGGATTGGAAAACGATGTTGCCGATCCGATTGAGCTGCTGTTATTGCAATCACAACTTGCACGCGAAGCAGGCGCCAATGCCAAAGCCTACCAACTCCTCAGCCGAGGCATTAAACAGTTCCCTGCGGCAGCAACCTTGTATTACGAACGAGCCCTGTTAGCCGACAGACTGAACCGCAGCCACGATGCAGAACGTGACCTCCGCCGCTTTCTACGGATGAAACCCAACGACGCGCAAGGCATGAATGCCTTGGGCTACACCTTGGCCAATCGAGGGCAACGGCTTGCAGAAGCCCGCCGTTTAATCGAAGCAGCCCTGCAACAACAACCAACCAATCCGATGATTCTCGATAGCATGGGTTGGGTATTGTTCCGCCAAGGTAAATTAAAAGACGCGCTGTCCTATCTCGAACAAGCTTACGAGCAAATGAAAGATGCTGAAATTGCCGCCCACCTCGGCGAGGTGTTGTGGCGTTTAGGGCAACGCGATGCTGCGCGGCAAATTTGGGAAGAGGCCAAACAGCGCGACCCAGAACATAAAGTGTTGCAAGACACGTTACGGCGACTGAAACCATGATGCGATCACGTCAGGTTTGGCTGGCTATCGTTGTGGTATCCAGTTTAAGTGCTTGTAGCCAATTACAGCCCCCTGTCCCACATCAAACACAGCAACAATTCGTCCTGCCGAACCAGTTTTCGCTCGCAGGGCGGATTGGTGTCAAGCTGGAAAACAAAGGGCACTATGGCAACTTCGATTGGCAACATCACAGTGGCAACGATCAACTGGATATCTTGTCACCACTGGGCCAAACCGTTGCCCGCTTATCCGCGGATCAAAGCGGTGTTCGTTTACAACAAGGGGAGCGGATATATGAGGCCACCTCCGCTGAAGCACTGACTCAACAAACATTGGGTTGGGGATTACCGCTGGACAATCTGCGCTTTTGGATTCACGGCCAACCCGCACCCAACACCGATTATCAAGCCACCGCCAGTGGTTTTCGCCAACAAGGCTGGTTAATCGAAAGCGAACCACAAGGCAGCACACACCCGCAGCGCGTCATCCTACAACACCCACAACTCGATATTCGTTTTGCTATCCACCGTTGGAATTAACGACAACTATGGCTTTCCCTTGGTTACAAACGCCCCCTGCTGATCCCGCTTTTTATGGATTTCCGGCACCGGCCAAATTAAATTTGATGCTCAAAATCGTTGGACGGCGTGCCGATGGCTATCACTTATTAGAAACTGTGTTTCGTTTTATTGATTACGGTGACACCATCTGGCTGGCACCGGATAACAGCGGCCAAATTGTATTAGAAACCCCTTTACCGAATGTCGCACCTGAACATGACCTGACTGTCCGTGCGGCACGCACCTTACAACAGGCGACAGCCTGCCAAGCAGGCGTGCGCATCCGAGTCGATAAACGACTGCCGATGGGGGGAGGGCTAGGCGGTGGCAGTTCTGATGCTGCCACGACTTTAATGGCGCTCAATCAGCTGTGGGAATTGGGACTATCGCGGGAAGCCTTACAAAATATCGCGGTAAAATTGGGTGCGGATGTCCCTGTTTTTATCTTTGGTGAAGCGGCTTTTGCTAGCGGAATTGGTGAAGAATTAACCACTTGCGCGGTGCCGTCGGCATGGTATGTGGTGTTACATCCGGGTGTTGAAGTCGCCACTGCAAAAATTTTTGCATCAGAGGGGTTGACACGTAATTCGCCTAAGAGCATAATGCGTGCTCTCGAAACAACGCAACGACAGAACACTCTGCAAAACGTTGTTTTTGAGATGTTTCCTGAGGTTAAAAACTGTTACGACAGCATATCTCACTACGGAGACGCAATGATGACCGGATCGGGCGCTTGTGTTTTCCTAGAGTGTGAATCTCAAAAGGAAGCAGAACAGGTTTACTGTTCTTTGGCAGATGAATACCAAGGCTTTATCGCCGAGGGGTTGAAAGAACATCCGTTCTACAGTCTGTCAAGGTAAAAGTTACTGGGGAGTCGCCAAGTGGTAAGGCACCGGATTTTGATTCCGGCATTCGTAGGTTCGATCCCTACCTCCCCAGCCAGTTTCTCTTAATGTTTAAAATCAAAAGCAAATTAAGCGCGTGTAAGATGATTTTTCACTTACACGCTTTTTATTTGCGCGGGATTGCGACATGGCTGCTTACGATAGCTTAATGGTCTTCACCGGAACCGCCAATCCGGAACTCGCTCAAAGTGTGGTGAAACACCTCGATATTTCTTTGGGACGCGCCGATGTCGGGCGTTTCAGCGATGGTGAAGTCGCCATTGAATTGCTGGAAAACGTGCGCGGACGCGACGTTTTCGTACTGCAGTCCACCTGTGCCCCGACAAACGACAATCTGATGGAAATTCTGACGATGGTTGATGCGCTGCGTCGCGCGTCCGCCGGTCGGATTACCGCTGCCATTCCTTATTTTGGCTATGCCCGTCAAGATCGTCGCCCACGTTCTGCTCGTGTTCCTATTTCGGCCAAACTGGTTGCAAATATGTTGACATCAGCAGGGGTGAACCGTGTGCTGACCGTGGACTTACACGCAGACCAAATTCAAGGCTTCTTCGATATCCCAGTGGATAACGTCTACGCCACACCGGTGTTACTGCGCGATATCCAAGCGCAAAACTTCCAAAACCTCACTGTGGTCAGCCCAGATATTGGTGGGGTGCTGCGTGCACGCGCAACCGCCAAACCACTGAACGCGGATTTGGCCATCATTGATAAGCGTCGTCCTAAAGCCAATGTGGCAGAAGTGATGAACATCATCGGTGATGTGGAAGGCCGCACCTGTTTAATCGTCGATGATATGATCGATACGGCCAACACGCTCTGCAAAGCCGCTAATGCCCTGAAAGAAAAAGGGGCAGCCCGTGTTGTCGCGTATGCCACACACCCTGTGTTCTCAGGTCAGGCGGTTGATCGTATTGCACATTCGGCGATGGACGAAGTGGTTGTGACTGACACCATTCCTTTGTCAGCAGAAGCCCGTGCCTGTCCAAAAATCCGTGTGGTCACTATCGCCGGTCTGATGGGGGAAACGCTGCGCCGCATCAATAACGAAGAATCGGTCAGCTACCTCTTTATGGAATGATTTTTCACCCGCTGCCTGTGCAGCGGGTTTTTACTGTCTGCTGGTCGCGGCAGACTGCTTTTTTGGAGCTTAACTCATGACTATCGAAATCATCGCCCAAGCACGTACCGAACAGGGAACGGGTGCGAGCCGCCGCCTGCGTCGTGCCGGTAAATTGCCTGCAGTGGTCTACGGCGTTAAAGACGCTGTGTCGATCACTCTCGATCACAACACCATTTTCTACGCACTGAAAGACGAAGCTTTCCACGGCGCAGTGTTGAACTTGGTGATCGACGGCCAAACAGAGCCAGTGTTGTTGCGTGATGCGCAAATGCACCCATTCAAACCACAAGTGTTGCACGTTGACTTCCAACGTGTTGACGTCAATGCCCCTATCTCAGCTAAAGTGAGCCTGCACTTCGTTGGCGCAGAAAACTCCCCAGCGGTGAAACTGAACGCATCGGTGATCTCTCACGTGCAAAACGAAGTGACCATCCGCGCATTGCCAGGCAACTTGCCAGCCTTTATCGAGGTTGACTTGTCTGAGCTCAAAGGTGGTCAGTCGATTCACTTGTCCGAATTGAAACTGCCAGAAGGCGTGGAATTGGTTGAAGTGTTGCGCGGCCATGATGGTGTGGTGGCTCAAGCTTCCGCAGGCAAACGCGCTGCTAGCTAATTTCAGCACCTGTTTTGCTAACGGCCTGTCATCACGACAGGCCGTTTTTCTTTTCACTGTGGCTACGAGTGAATCAAGATGTCAAACTCAGAAATTCAACTGATTGTCGGCTTAGGCAACCCGGGTGCCGAATATGCCGCAACCCGCCACAACGCGGGGGTATGGCTATTAGAAAAATTTGCCCAACAACACGGCACAGCCTTACGCACTGAAGCCAAGTTTTTCAGCTTATACGCGAAAGCAGGTGGCTATCATCTGTTATTCCCACAAACCTATATGAATGCGTCCGGACGGGCGGTGGCAGCGGCTTGCCAGTTTTATAAAATCCCACCGGAAGCCGTTTTGGTCATTCATGATGAGCTGGATTTAGCCCCTGGTGTTGCCCGCTTCAAACAAGGCGGGGGGCATGGAGGACACAACGGGCTGAAAGATATTCAAGCCGCGCTTGATAGTGCGGCATTTTGGCGTTTGCGGTTGGGCATTGGCCATCCGGGTGACCGTAAACTGGTCGTGCAGTGGGTTCTTAAACCGCCACGGCAAGAAGAACAAACGCTGATTGATATTGCGATTGGCCAAGCCTTAGATGTCTTACCCCAAGCTCTCAAAGGCCAGATGAATCAGGCCATGCAGCAATTACACCGCCAAAACTAAAAAAATGCCCGTACCGAAGTACGGGCAGCAATGGAGAAAAAACGAGGAGAAGTCTCAACAACAATCAAGCAAAAGCCATACCACCTTACGCTTGCCACACAAAACGCGCACGCTTCACATTACACAACAGCTCATAAGAAATGGTCCCTGCAGCGGCAGCAATTTCATTGATATTGATCTGTTCACCCCACAGCTCAACGGCACTGCCAACTTGAGCTTGCGGCACGGCAGTCAGATCAATCGTCAACATATCCATCGACACGCGACCGATAATGCGGCCACGTTGTCCTGCCACCCAAACCGGCGTCCCTGTCGGCACCACGCGAGGATAACCGTCGGCATAACCACAAGCGACGACACCAACACGGGTTGGCGCCTCTGTGACAAAACGAGCGCCATAGCCAATCGGCTCACCCGCTGGCAACTCACGCACTGCAATCACTTCACTACGCAATGACATCACCGGCTGTAACGCTGCAGTAGTTTCCAATGCCTGTTCAAATGGATTGCTGCCGTACAACATAATGCCGGGACGTGCCCAATCACCATGTGCAGCAGGAACACCCAATACTGCCGCAGAATTACATGCACTGCGTTCGGCGGGTAATTCTGCGCAAATATGATGAAACCGTGCCAACTGTTCGGCACTGGCCGAAGAATCAGGTTCATCAGCACGAGCAAAGTGGGTCATTAACACCACTTTTTTTACTTGCGGCAAGGCGGTCAGCTGATGGTATTTTTCGGCGTAATCCGCAGGAAAAAAGCCAACCCGATTCATACCAGAGTTCATTTTCAACCACACCGTAAAACGATAGTCGGTGTGATAAGCAGCTAACCATTGATATTGCAGTTCGTGATGCACCACCAACCATAAATCATGGGCAACCACCAATGGCAATTCATCAGCACTAAAAATGCCTTCTAATAATAGAATCGGGGCCGTGATGCCGGCCTGACGCAGTTGTAGTGCTTCTTCTATACAAGCCACCGCAAAGCCATCAGCCTCAGCGGATAAAGCTTGTGCACACGGCACCGCACCATGACCATAAGCATTGGCTTTCACCACCGCCAAGGCCCGCCCACCATGCAGTTGGCGAGCCAAACGGTAGTTATGGCGCAAGGCCGATAAATTGATATGGGCAACTAAAGGACGTGCCATGATCGATTGACCTTCAAAAAATGCTTAGGATAAAGCAGTCTGTGGTTGCTTGCCCATGCCGGCGGCACCGTGTTGACCATAACGTGCCATCGATAACCCTTCAATCTGAATATCAGGACGGCGCCCCGTCACCAAATCAGCCAACACACGACCAGAGCCTGCCGACATCGTCCATCCCAGCGTGCCATGACCGGTATTTAACGACAAATTAGCCAGTGGTGTGGCACCAATAATCGGTGTGCCATCGGGTGTCATTGGCCGCAAACCTGTCCAGAAAACCGATTGCGACACATCACCACCTTCAGGGAAGAGATCGGTCACCACCATTTCTAAGGTTTCACGACGGCGTGGATTCAAGCTCAGATCGAAGCCAGCAATTTCTGCCATGCCACCAACACGAATACGTTGGTCAAAACGAGTAATCGCAATTTTATAGGTCTCATCCATCACGGTAGAAACCGGCGCTGCACTGCTATCGGTAACAGGCAAAGTTAAGGAATACCCCTTTAATGGATAAACAGGGATATTAATGCCCAAAGACTTCAAGAAATCGGTCGAATAGCTACCGAACGCCACCACATAATGATCGGCCTCAAACACCTCACCCGAGGCCAATTCGGCACCCCGAATTTTCTTACCATCACTCAACATACGTTTTACTGAGGTGTTCCAGCGGAATTTCACCCCGAGTTTTTCTGCTAATTTCGCCAGCTCAGTGGTAAACAATTGGCAATCGCCGGTTTCATCATTTGGCAGTTGCAAAGCGCCTAATAACTTGTCGTTGACCCGCGCTAACGCTGGTTCAATCATCGGAATTTCTTGCTGTTTCACCACGCGAAACGGCACACCGCATTCTTGCAAGACAGCGATATCTTTTTGCATGGCATCAAGCTGGGCTTGGGTGCGGAACACTTGCAAGGTACCTAATTGCCGACCTTCGTAGGCAATACCTGTTTCGGCACGCAAAGCCTTAATACAATCACGGCTATATTCTGCCAACCGCATCATGCGGCCTTTGTTGACCGCATAGGATTTGGCATTGCAGTTCATCAACATTTGCCACATCCATTTCAGTTGGCCTAAAGAGCCATCAGGACGAATCGCGAGAGGTGCATGGCGTTGAAATAACCACTTCATCGCTTTTAATGGAATGCCGGGTGCCGCCCACGGTGCTGAATAGCCGGGGGAAATTTGTCCTGCGTTGGCAAAACTGGTTTCCAAAGCGGGGCCGGGTTGACGTTCAATCACCGTCACGTCACAGCCGGCTTTGGCCAAGTAATAAGCACTTGAAATCCCTACCACACCACCACCGAGCACTAGCACTTTCATGATTCTGACTCCTGCACAAAAAGGGGACATCTACCAAGCCAGCGTGATTTTTACGCCCTATCGCCCAGTAGTGATTTGCAGTAGTATAAGAAGGATAAAGCAGTGATTTTCACCATTTATTTATTAGCTGCATCACACTTCTAAGCAATTTTTTTGGATTTTTAGAAAAAACATGAGAACCAAGCACCATAGTTTTAAAGAGCTCGATAAACTCGACCGCCGTATCCTTAAGGTATTACAACAACAGGGCCGAATTTCAATGACGGAATTGGCCGAACAGGTTGGGCTTTCCACCACACCATGCACCGAAAGGGTGCGGCGCTTGGAACGAGAGGGGGTAATCGAGGGCTATAGCGCTCGGGTCAATCCCAAGGCGTTGGGTTTACCGTTGTTGGTCTTTGTTGAGATTAAACTGGCCTCGAAGTCGGGCGACATTTTTGAAGCCTTCCGTCGCGAAGTGTTAAAGCTGCCGCAGATTTTGGATTGTCACTTGGTTAGTGGGGATTTTGACTATCTGATAAAAGCACGGATTCCAGATATGTCACAGTATCGTGAGTTGCTTGGCGATATTTTATTGAAACTGCCACAAGCAGAAGAGTCTCGCAGTTATATCGTGATGGAAGAAGTGAAAGAGACTCTAGAGCTACCGATATGCCTTTGATTTAATGAAAATACCTCCCAGATGACCAAGATTGATAACAAAAAGTGATTCGGCCACATTAAAAACGGCATAAACAAATAACCTTCTCGCCGCCAGCCCACAGCAAGGCTCAGGTACACTATCTGTTACTTGTTTTTGAATAGAGTTGATTATGTCGCGTCCGATGTTCCCTGTGCTTGAAGACTTTGTTGGCAATACTCCCTTAGTAAAATTAAAACGACTGACTGGCGACCCAAGTAATGTCGTATTGGTGAAGCTAGAAGGGAATAATCCGGCTGGTTCGGTCAAAGATAGACCGGCGCTCTCGATGATTCACCATGCTGAAGCGCGGGGTGATATTCGCCCTGGTGATACACTGATTGAACCCACCTCCGGCAATACTGGCATTGCCTTAGCAATGGCGGCGGCCATGATGGGTTACCGTATGGTATTGGTGATGCCGGAAAACTCCAGTCGTGAACGTGTTTTAACCATGAAAGCCTATGGGGCAGAAGTGGTGTTAACCCCCGCAGCATTGTCAATGCCAGGGGCGATTGATGAAGCGCGGCGATTACGCGATGCGGGCAAAGGGGTGATTCTCGACCAATTCGCTAACCCCGATAACCCTTTAGCCCATATCGAGGGTACCGGCCCAGAAATTTGGCGCGACACTGCCGGTACGGTAACCCACTTTGTTTCTAGCATGGGCACCACCGGCACCATCATGGGTACTAGCACCTATCTCAAGCAACAAAACCCAGCCATTCAAATTGTAGGGGTGCAACCCGAACCCGGTAGCCAAATCCCCGGCATTCGCAAGTGGGAAGATGAATATCTACCCAAAATCTGCGATTACTCGCGCATTGATCACATGGCGTATGTCAGCCAAGCGGAGGCAGAAGAGATGGCGCGTCGTCTTACCCGTGAAGAAGGCATCCTTGCAGGCCCATCATCCGGTGGTGCGTTGTGTGTTGCCCTGCGTTTGGCACATGAGGTGCGCAATGCAGTGATTGTGTCCATCGTGTGCGACCGAGGTGATCGCTATTTGTCGACCGGTTTGTTTCCAGATTAAAGTTGTGGCCAGTGCTTGAAGATCGACTTATTGCGGTCATGTACTATTGCTAGGCTTAATGATTTGACAAATAACAAGGGAGGCACTGAATGGAGCTGATTTTATGGCGGCATGCAGAGGCAGAAGAAGGTTCAAATGATTTGGCTCGGGTGTTAACCCGCCGAGGACAGCAACAAGCAGGACAAATGGCCGCATGGTTACGACCTCGGCTACCAGAAAATTGCCGCATTTTGGTCAGTCAAGCCAAGCGTTCACAACAAACCGCCGCTTTACTCTCAAAAAGCTATGAAATTTTGCCAGCGATTAACCCTGATGCCACACCAGAAGCGGTGCTCTCTGCGATTGGGTGGCCAGAATCGGAACGACCAGTGCTGTTAGTCGGGCATCAACCTTATATTGGGCAAGTCGTAGCACAATTGTTGTGTGGTGAAGCACAAATGTGGCCGGTGAAAAAAGATGCCGTATGGTGGTTACAACACCGTGTGCGGCATGGCTCAGCACAAACGGTATTAAAAGGCGTGATGTCTGCTGGACTGCTTGAACCACGCCGTTAACCCCCCCATCTAGCAAAAACCCGCGCCGCCCAGCCTAAGTGCTGGGCGGTGTGCGTTATACTGGTCAACTTTTTTGCCGCGCATGGGCAACGATTAAAGAGCGAGATATGAGTGCAGCCATTGAAGTACAGGGCGTCAGTAAACGGTTCGGTCAGTTCACGGCACTAAACCAAGTCAGTTTTACTGTTCAACAAGGTGAATTTTTTGCCCTATTGGGGCCAAATGGTGCCGGCAAAACCACATTGATTTCTTGTTTGGCCGGTTTGTCACGTCCCGATCAAGGCGCGCTGCGCGTGATGGGGCACGATGTGGTCAGTGACTATCGCGCCGCCCGCGCCGCGTTGGGCGTGGTACCACAGGAATTGGTGTTCGACCCTTTTCTCACCGTGCGCGAAACCCTGCGTTTTCAATCCGGTTATTTTGGTTTACGGCACAACGATGCTTGGATTGACGAAATTTTGCACAAGCTGGGACTGAGTAATAAAGCCGACAGCAATATGCGAGCCCTCTCCGGCGGCATGAAACGCCGCGTGATGGTGGCACAAGCCCTCGTTCATAAACCACCAGTCATTGTGTTGGATGAACCAACGGCAGGGGTGGATGTTGAATTACGGCAAAGTTTGTGGACGTTTGTGCAAGAGCTCAATCACGCTGGCCACACCATTGTATTGACCACACACTATTTAGAAGAAGCAGAGATGCTGTGTTCACGCATCGCCATGTTAAAAGCAGGGCAAATCATTGCCCTCGAAGATAAAGCAACCCTTTTGGGCCGCGATGCTGGACGCGAGTTGTGGATTAAGACCGAACCCGCAGGAACCTTGCCAGAGCCATATCAAGCATGGAAAGTCCGCGAAGAAGAGGGTGGCGTGGTGTTGAAATTGCCTTCGATTCAAGCACTCGAACCCCTGTTGCAAACCTTGCGCCAGCAGGGGCTTATTTTGCGTGATATGCGCTTGCGAGAAACCGACCTCGAACACGTATTTGTCAGCATGATGCACAAGGAAATGCAGTGATGTACGGTTTTCAAACGCTATTTAAAAAAGAAATTTTGCGCTTTTGGCGCGTGGGTTTTCAAACGGTGGCAGCGCCAGTATTAACCGCCCTGCTCTATCTGTTGGTGTTTTCTCATGCACTGTCCCGCCATGTCGAAGTCTATGCTGGGGTGAGTTATACCGCCTTTCTGATTCCGGGTTTGGTGATGATGTCGATGGTACAAAATGCCTTCGCTAACAGTTCATCCAGCCTGATTCAATCAAAAATCACCGGTAATATTGTTTTTATTCTGTTGCCACCGCTGTCACATCGTGAGTTTTTTGCTGCCTATTTATTAGCAGCCATCGTGCGTGGGGTTGTGGTGGGGGCAGGGGTGTTGCTGGCCACCGGTTGGATGGCCTTGCCGCCGGTAGAGCATCCACTGTGGGTATTGACCTTTGCGGTGTTGGGCTCGGGTATTTTGGGCGTCTTAGGGATTGTGGCAGGGATTTGGGCCGAGAAATTCGACCAACTGGCTGCGTTTCAAAACTTCCTCATCATGCCGCTGACTTTCTTATCTGGGGTGTTTTATTCGGTGCATACCCTGCCGCCATTTTGGTATACCGTGTCCCACCTCAACCCTGTGTTTTATATGATTGATGGTTTCCGCTATGGCTTTTTTGGCGTAGGGGATACCGACCCTTGGCAAAGTTTCACTGTGGTATCGCTGTGTTTCGTGGTGCTGTCGTGGTTGACACTGCACTTACTGAAATCTGGCTATAAACTCAGACACTAACCGACCACCTATTTTTAAAGGAAGTCCAATCTATGGTGACTCCAGAACAAGTTCGCGATTACATCGCTGCCGGCCTCGCCTGCGACCATCTCGAGGTCAGCGGTGATGGCGCTCATTTTGAAGCTGTGATTGTTGCAGCTGCCTTTAGCGGTAAAAGCCGGATTCAACAACATCAATTGGTCTATGCCGCGTTGGGTGAGCGGATGCGGGAAGAGATTCACGCCCTGTCGATGAAAACTTTCTCTCCTGAACAATGGGCAGCCCGTTGATATGGAACAACTGAAAATCACTGGCAACGGGCCACTACAAGGCGAGATTAAAGTATCAGGGGCAAAAAATGCTGCCCTGCCTATTTTATGCGCTAGCCTCTTAACCGCCGACACCCTGCGCCTCACCAATGTGCCACAGCTGCGCGATGTGCGAACCACCCAAAAGTTGTTGCAAGGCATGGGCGCACGGGTGATGACCGACAATGTGCATGAATTTGAGTTGTGCTCGGCCAATATCCACGACACCTGTGCGCCGTATGATTTGGTCAAAACCATGCGCGCTTCTATTTTGGTGTTGGGCCCGACCCTCGCTCGTTTTGGTGAAGCCTCGGTTTCGCTCCCCGGCGGATGTGCGATTGGTTCACGACCTGTCGATCAACATATCAAAGGCCTCGCGGCGATGGGCGCAGAAATCGCCATTGAGCATGGCTATGTCAAAGCCAAAGGCAAGCTCAAGGGCGCTCGTATTGTGATGGATATGGTCACCGTCACAGGGACAGAAAATTTATTGATGGCAGCCGTGTTGGCCGACGGTACCACGGTGTTAGAAAACGCTGCCCGCGAACCAGAAGTATCGGACTTAGCCGAATGTTTGGTCAAAATGGGCGCAAAAATTTCTGGGATTGGCTCTGATCGGTTGGTAATTGAGGGGGTTGAGCGTTTACATGGTGCAGAACATGCCATCATGCCTGACCGGATTGAAGCGGGGACTTTCCTTGTTGCTGGCGCCATGACTCAAGGCCATATTGTGCTGCGCCAAGCGCGGGCACGCGATATGGATGTGGTATTAGATAAGCTGGTAGAAGCCGGTTGTGTGGTGGAAGCCGGCGACGATTGGATTTCATTAGACATGAAACGCCGTCCGAAAGCTGTGGATGTCCGCACCTTGCCTTATCCCGCCTTCCCAACGGATATGCAGGCACAGTTTATGGCTATGAATGCCATTGCTGAAGGCGCTGGCATCATTACCGAAACCATTTTCGAAAACCGCTTTATGCACGTTTCCGAGCTGGCGCGGATGGGCGCAAATATCGAGGTACAAGGCAACACGGCGATTGTGCGTGGCGTGGAAAAACTGTCAGGTGCCACCGTGATGGCAACCGATTTACGCGCTTCGGCCAGTTTGGTGATTGCGGGGTTGGTGGCAGAAGGCGAAACCATCGTCGATCGCATCTATCACCTTGATCGTGGCTATGAACATATTGAGCAGAAACTTGGTGCAGTTGGCGCTAAAGTTGAACGGCTGAATCGTTAAATAAGACAAATAGCTGATTCATCGAGAAACCGGAGCCACGCTCCGGTTTTTATATTTACCATAAAAAATACAAAAAATAGTAGGCACACCGTAGTTTCCGGCATTCATTAAGAAGTAACAC
>Ga0079301_1000095_pt1 | contig 44291 bp, 70 predicted proteins | sample Wag4_2014_7_11_3_FD_74797 | JGI IMG/M metagenome (GOLD analysis project Ga0079301, IMG submission 74797) | Fresh water mixed with fracking chemicals microbial communities from Ohio, USA - Utica-2 Time Series FC 2014_7_11 | ecosystem: Engineered > Industrial production > Chemical products > Input... | reverse complement strand
CCCCTATGCCCCCTAGCGATGGCACCCCCCACCTGCTATATGGCGCGGAGACTCCGAAGTCTGCCCGCCTCGTTTCGTGAGTGGTGTTCAAGTGACTATGGTAAACAATGTCACTGATTCGGAGCCTTTTGCTCTACAACCTAATCCCCTCCCCGAGGGGACGGCAACTGACCTCGCAACCCTTACGGTTCTAATAGGTAGAAGTCCCAGTCTCTAGAATAGCATCCACCGCGTTGTGGATCGGACTACTGGGCACCGTAAGTTAGGCGCAACGGAGTGTCCCGCGAGGACACTAACGCAGACCGTCCGCACGGGAGGGAAGTCCCCCGCAGTCTTATCCCGTACTGGGTTGAGCGGGGGATGTCCGATACGGTGTGTGCCTAGTGAGTTGTGGAAAGCACACTGTGGATTCTATAACACTCACCCACAAGGTACGGGGAAGCGACTCCCCTACCTTGTTTCTCCCCTGCGCTTCCCTAACGGGAAGCGTGGGGTTTCATCGTGTGTGGTTTCTTTACTCTAACGAAAGGTAAGTGTCTCATGGAGATTCGTTTCCCGAATGTGATTCGTTTCGATGCTGCGGTTCTGCCTGACTTCGTCAAGGTTGCGAGGGATTGTCGCAAGGTAACGGATGACGGGCGGATCATCCTGCATCGTGCTACCCTCAAGTCTCTGATCCAGAATGAGAAGTTGCAGGTGCTCGGTGGTGATACCATCCTCGACATGGTGGTTACGCTCACTTTCGGTGAGCGGATGAAGGTCGACGGTCGCGGCGGTGATTTCGTCAACGGTATCGTTGATTGGATGCAACGTCGGTTGGAGGAGAATGGTCACTCCAACTGGTTCGCCGCAAGTGAGCCGAAGTCGTCGGCTCCGAAGATGCGCGGCGGCACAGATCGTGCCAAGTATGCCGATCTCGGTCTCTGATCGGACTCGCACTGTAGGGGAGTGTATCCGTTTGGGTACACTCCCCTACTGTCTGTGCCCGACTAACCCAAACAAAGGAGGACGATATGTCCCTGAAAGTTGATTGCGCTAAGTCTGCAATGCTCAACTTCGAAGCGGTCAAGTGCTTTCGCAACTGGGAGGCTATGGTGAAGGCGGTGGCATTTGCCACCAAGTCTTCCCGCAAGGTTGCGGAGGAGAAGTTGGCTAAGAAGTATGGCAAGATGTTCACGGGAGGTGTCAAGTGAGGGAACATTTCCACAAGATTGTCCTAGAGGCAATTGCGGAAACGCTTGTCCTAGTGGATAAGCAAATCGAAGAAGAGAAGCGCGAAATTAAGCGCATCTTCAATGCCGAAACTTCCCGCTAAGGGAAGTCTGTGCGGGATTGTTACCCGCACACTGACGAGGCAAACAATCGGAGGTAGTATGTCCAAGACTGCTGCACACTGTGAGGCGTGGGTGACGAAACTTGCGGGTATCGGTGGCGTGTACGATGTCCGCGATAATGTCGTCGAACTGTATGTCGGGGCTGTGTCCCCCGACAAGTTTGACGATGTGTTGTTTCGCGTGCAAATGCTGGCATGCGAACTGTGCAACGGGCACAGTTGGGGCACGGACGGTGTTGGCTATGATGCCAACAAGCGCGGACGCTTTGTGTCCGTGATGAAGGTGGTTCCCAAGCGTATCGGCAAGTATCTTGCCGACCGCGATGTGTCGGACATCTAACAAACCAAAGTACACACGACAATCGTACCTGATTGTCCCAGCCTATTGGTAGGGGTGTGTACGCAACTAACTGTCCGTGGTTAGTTGAGACAGATAAAGAAACGGACTAGGTATGCGGTATTGACGCACCGCAACTGATTAAAGTCACGGTATCCGTGGGTGAAATATCCCACGGGTATCTTTCCGCCCCGCCGTATGGCAAGCAGAGAAGAAACTGTGGGCAATAAAGAAACTTGGGCAAAGGTGTGCCCTCCGTTATGTATAACGGATAGTGTCGGTTGAAAGTCCGAACAAAGGAAACTATGTAGGGAAGTAACCGCCGTATGCGGGGAGTTAACTACAGAAGTCACCACGCACCTAACCTTTGATGTTATAGGGAGCGATATAGACCTGAGTATGTCCTTAAACTGCTCACAAACTTTAGCGCAGCCAGCCTGTGGCAACAGGTAAGTTAGGGCTGTAATGGACTCCCTATTCGTATAGAATATGGATACGCCGAAGTACACGGTGTAACTAGGTTCTGCACCTAGTGGTATTAGTATATCTCCTAGTGCAGAGGAGTGGCATAGACTGCGAGACAATCTATGCTATGTAAATGTCTCCGCTCTTGTTCCGTAGCGGCAATACGGAACCCTATAAGATGCACCGTTGTGTAGACGGTGTGCCTTTACGGAGGTGTGCACAATGATTGAGACCTACTATGTGGTTCGTGACTGCTGCGGTGGTGTTCTGTCTGTGCAGGATACTCCCGCTGTTATCTCGCAGAATACCTGCGAGACGTGTGGGGACTGGGATATGACCCAGTATGTGGTGCGGATTGTCCGCGCCGATGTCACCGCGGTGACCTGTGCGGAGATGTGTGACCTTGCGGGATGTGGTATCCCGTTCTCTACCATCCGCGCTATCGACGCGGTGGGTGTCCGCAACATTGACATCGTTCCGATGTCGTGGACGATTAACAACGACAACACAATGCCCTATGGGCGGAGGTGCTGACATGGATCGTATGTACCTGACTGTGTACCGAGAGGTGGAAGGTGAGATGGTGATGTTGGAATCCCGAATGATTCCGTCCGATGTGGTGTCATGTGATGCGGAATGGGTGCTGGATTATCTGGATCGCACCTATATCCGCACCGTGTCCTTTGCAGGAAACATCAACTGGCAAATCAATGGACGGTATATCGCGTTCACTGTCAGTCCCGAGGTTGTCACGGTGCGTGACCGTGATGATGAACTGTTGATCTGTGCCGAATGGGAGGTGTGATATGTTCAATGTGACTGTGCACTTCGAAGTTCCGTCTGGTGATGTGGTGTCGGAGAAGGTTGGTTCCGCACTGTATAAGGCAGGGGCTGTCATTCAAATGTGGCAGAATGCCTATGCCTTTCATGGTGCATCCGTGGAACTGCGTCCCGATGGTAATGTGTACCGTGTGTATGTCAACGACAAACTGGATACCACCGAGTGGTATACCATTGAGGAGGTGTGACATGGAAGAGTGCACCTGTATGCACTGCAACAAGGTGTATTACAATACGCCTGACTGTGAGTCGTGGAATCTGTGCCACAAGTGCATGGATATCTGGTTCGTCTTTGGTTGCCCTATTGAGGAGGCGTGACATGTACCATGTACAGTTCGATGCCTATGATGCTGGTGCATCATGGATTCAGCACAATGTACCCTATGAGGATGCTCTGGAAATGTGTCGGGGCAAGTTCATGGGAACTGATGAGTATGCGGAGTCCATCATCTCTTCCTATGAGGGGAATGATGGTTGGTACTACCTGATCTATGAGATTCCTAAGGAGGAACTGCCATGCGAGTGATCGAACATAAGATGCTACAGGCAATCAAGTCCCGCAAGTATTTCAAGCGGGACAATACCGAGGTTGTGGACTGCGTGGATTATTCCGCAGTCTATCTGCATGGCAATAAGATTGCCGAGATTCACAATGATTGTGTCGTTGTGATGGATGCGGGATGGCGTACCAATACTACTAAGAGTCGCATCAATGCGATTCTTCGGGAGTATAACCTTGGGTGTGTGTACTCCAAGAAGTTTCAGTGGTATGTGGGCGCAGCCAAGTGGCACGGTTCTTACATGGGAGAAATCAAGTGAATAGTTACCTTCATGTGTATGTCATGAACTACGAGTCCCAGTCTATGGAACTCGACGCTGTGTACAACCTTCGTCAGACCACGGATATTCCTGGGGCTGTGATTGACTATCTTGACAGCAGGTATAGCCGCGCCCTGAACTATCGGGATCGTATGTACTGGGTGAGTGGTTACAACCCCGTCTACTTCAAGGCAAGCAACCAGATGTGGGTGCCCACTACTGTGGCTGTGGATGATGAACTCGTCTCAACTATGGAGGCATTCAATGCTTAATGCACTGGTTGCATGTGTGATGATGGTTCCCCCGCCCGCAGGTACTGATGTTGATGGTATCCTGCGGGCTATTGCCGAGGTTGAATCTAATCATAAGGATTCTGCTGTGGGTGACAATGGCAAGGCTATTGGGCGGTATCAGATTCACAAGGTGTACTGGCAGGATGCAATCGAATATGATCCCTCTATCGGTGGATCGTATCAGGATTGTACTGATCCTGTGTATGCCCGCAAGATTGTGATTGCATATCTCTCTAGGTATGCACCGAACTGGAAGATTGAAACTGTGGCTGGTATTCACAATGGAGGACCGAAGGGGTATCTCCGTACTGCCACTAAGAACTATCGACGAAAGGTTGTTAACGCATATGGCGGTTAAGTTTACGATCCATGTCCCGCACTATAAGGCTGATGGTGACGGGTATCCGCTGCATATTGCGGATAATGTTCTCTGCCTGTTCCGTGAGTGTCTGCTGCTGGGTGGTATCTCTGGTACTACCGAGGTGCCGTGTACTGGGTATTGTGTGGGCTGTCTTGACGATGACTATATCCGTGATGAGCAGACGCTGTTCATTGTGGTGACTAACGATGAGAAGTATCGGGATGTCATTGTGCCTGCCCTTAAGTGGCTGAAGGCGTACACTAATCAGAAGTCCATCTTTGTGACTCGCGAGTATACGGAGGTTCTCTATGATGTTTAATGAGTGCCATGTGTCCGACTTTATTCACACGCTGGTTCATCCTATGCCTGTGGGTGCTGTGGCTGGTGCTATGGTTACGGCTTCCACTCTGCTGCAACATCAAAACCTCATGTATCTTACGGATGCCGAAGTAGGTATCCTCATCCAATTCTTGTCCGACAACATCAACGAAACTATGGAGAGCGACAATGTCTAATGTCTATGAGTACCGTACCTGTGGCTTCACCTTTGACTGGAAGACTGCGGATGGTGGAAACATTTTCTGCTTCTGTGATATCAGCCGTACTGTCACGATTACCCCGAAGGCTTTCGGATCGGATGCTAGTGTCACCAAGTGTTCCCTTGCTATCCGTGGATATCGGGGAGGGGAACTTGTGCTTGACTTTCCCGACATTGGTCTGACTGATGCTGACTGGTATGATCTTCAGGATTGTATCTATGGTGGGTATCATGAGGAACTGTACGACCGAGCCAAGAACATTACGAAGGGAGTGTTTACCGATGTTCGATAACAACGAAGTGGATAACATTGACATCGAACTGCTGCTGCGTCGACTTGAGAATGATTACCCTGCGGGGTACAACTATCGTGTGCTGCGTGAGGCAGCCCAACTTATCCGCCACTATCAGGAGGAACTGAACAATGCCTAAGCCCTATATCCTCAAGTGTTCCATCATCATTGATGTGTTTGATGATGAGGATGTTGATGATGTTGCCAACACTGTGCAGCGTGACATTGCCGAGAGTACTGGGTATCCTATCATCCTCGATGATGTCGAGGAGTATGGTGACGAGTGACGCTTGTAATGTTTCACGGATTGTACCGTGTCTTCTACGATAATAAGGCATGGTATAATGTAGTGGATAATCGTGGCATCATCATCGAAGGTTTCTTGGATGAGATGGATGCCATCAAGTATACATACGAACTAGGAGAGACTAATGCTGATGTCGATTGACTTTGAGGATGGTTGGTACATGGTGTACATTGGTAATACCGCTATCGACGGATTCGAAACCTTTGATGATGCGATCATGTATATGATGCATCTGGATCGTACCAATGGCTCAGCTGTTTAAGCAGATGTTTATCGAATCCATCATTGGTTTGGTGGTGTTTGGTGTGTGTCTTGGTCTGGTGTATCGCACCATTAAGCGGAGGAACAAATGAACGGATGGTCTAACTACGAGACTTGGAATGTCGTGCTGTGGCTGCAGAATGATGAGGCTGTGTGGCAACAGTTTCGTTCTGCCTGTCGCCCCTTTGTTCGGGCGGGTATGCTGAAGGATGACATGGCGTACTGTGCCAAGGTGTCATTCATTCGTGTGTATGGCAGTCCCATCACTCCCGATGGTATCTCCCTGTATAGTCCAGAGATTAACTGGCGGGAGATCTATGATGCCGCATGTGAGTGGTTTGATATCGACACATCTGCGTATGATGAGTCGGTCTATGAGGAGTGGGAGCGCAAGGATTCTTTCGGAAAGGAACTGTACTAATGAAGATCTTTATTGAGATGGACTCGCGTCAGACTGTGTGTGAGACTTGGGAACTTGAACTTGATGATGACATTAACCTCAAGGATTTCATCACTGCCATTGAGGAGAATCCATCCATCATCTTTACGAAGGATCTTCCCGAGCAACTGTCTGAACCTCTGCTTGTTGACGCAGAAACCTATGATACCGAAGCGTGTTCGGTGACCCGTGTTACGATTGGATAATACAATGGAAAACAATCTCTCTAATAATGTCGGCAGTGCTGTCGAGGCTTTCATCTATAGCAAGATCAAGGATAGTTGCACCTCTGATATCATTCGTGATGTGTGCAACGATCAGATTGATTCGTCTGTCAGTAACTACTTTAACTATGAGTTCTGCTTCAGTGATCACTTCTCTTTCGAGGATCACTTCGATACTAGTGTTGTCGAGGATGCAGTTGAAAGTTACTGTGACCGCAATGTGCAGGGATATGTAGAGGACTGTGTCAATGACCGCGCTATTGAGCGGGCTATTGAGGAGACGCTATCTGATGTTGTGAGTGACGAGATCAAGAACTTCTTTGCCTCCGATGCAGGACGCAAGTGTCTGCTCGACGCTATCGTGATGGGGCTACAGCGATGACGGATATCGACTACAATGTGTCGCTTGATGTGTCTTACTACGGATCTGAGTACAGTTTCTTTGGCGATACCGTCTGCAAGGTAGACCCTGCTAAGGGTATACTGTGGGATGTGTTCTTCAAGAACCTGACTATTGTAGATGTGAATGGTGATGATGTGTTCCACCTTGGTGCACGATTCCCTGGGGATCTGTCGCCAACCGATGGATTTCTGTATGACATGGCTGTCGATGTAGTCATGGAACTTCTGTACGAGAAGATTGTAGATCATGCTAGGTCTGAGGTCTACAAGAACCGAGCAAGTGGAGATGTTAACTAATGGGACTCGATAACTACGCTGTGTATGGTACGGAACACCACAAGTGTCCTACCGATGTTAGTGAATCTAACCTGCTGCCCGACAGTTTGTTTGAGGGTATTGACCTTGGTCACGGAATGTTTAGTGGTCAGGGTTCTGCCTTCAGGGGTAAGCGGTATGACAGTTGGGTACAGTACGCAACTGGCATGACTCTGTATGAGGAGATCATTGATCCTGATACTGTGCAGGCTATTGCAGATGAACTGCGAGTCAGTACGACTCCAGAGTTCTTTGCAGCCTATGTAAATGAGTATGATATTTCCTTTCAGGAAGCGCAAGATCTTCTCAAGTGGTTTGAGATTGCTGCTGCTGAAGGTGCAACTGTGATTGGATGGTGGTAACTATGGACATTGATAACCGACATGAGTATGTGAACGAGATTCAGATTCAGGGTGATGTGCTTGACAAGCAAGCCGAGTATCTGTACAATATGGCGATGCGGCTGTGGGACGATGGCAAGAAGGATGAGTACCGTCTTGTCATGGGTGTTGCCAACATGCTGTTCATGTTCAAGGAAGGTACCTATACCATCCGAGAGATTCGCAACTTCGCTAACACGGGAGTCTACTGATGTGGATTGAACGCTTTGATAACCTTGAGTACCGACCAGGGTATGTGGCATCTGGTTGGGTTTCCTATGAGAAGAAACTGAATACCCATCTTGATATCTATGATTGGGACTGGTCTGCTACCTCTATTGATGGTAACTTCAGGTGTCCACTAATGGCTGAAGAGCAGGCTATTGGTATTGTGATTGCTCTTGAAGCACAGGATGATCGTAATGTCGAGATGTACTGAAGAGGGAGAGTGGGACGATATGGATAACATGGACTGGGTAAACTTTATTGACGAGATGCACTGTACTGATTACTGGTACAATGAGAACGACTATGATCCAAAGGAGGATAATGATGAGGACGATTCTGATTCTGCCTGACGGTGAGACTTGGTCAACTGTTGATGGCTGTAGTATTTGCGTCATTACCGACGAAGACTATGCACGGCTGTGCAATGATGAGGTTGACGCGAACGATATCCTGCCTGTTGGGGAGCTTCTGTTGGGCGATTGTTCTCAGCCCGATAAGTCGGGGGCGGACTGACGGGGAGCAGGAGACGTATTGAAGGACACACCAAGCCTCGTTGGCTTGCCAAGGAGAATAAACATGACAAAGTATTGCGTTGGAAAGCAATGGCTTGGCTTAACCTTTGAAGATAGACAAACTAGATTAACACTTAACTCTATCTTTGAAGAAGACATCTTCAACGAATCGTTACAGAAATACTGGGATAACTATGAGAGAGATCCCAGTTCTTATGCACCTGAACAAGCATTAATCTTTAGTGTTGTTGATCACATCTCCAATGCTATTGAAGAATACCTCTGTGATCTTCAGAAACGAAACATACCCTGGGTCAATCCAATCTATAGGCTTGGACCTAGGCGTATTGCTGGTCTGTTGATCACGGTTTGTACTGAGACAATTCTTACTACACAGCGTAAGGGAATTGAAGGAACAGACAACGACGATAACGGGAGAAAGTTTACTCCCGTACTTCAGCAAGATCTTGCTAGGTCTATCGCTAATACAATACAGACTGCTGTCAACTACCAACAGTCTCGTAATGAGAATGCTGGTGCTTGGGTTCTTGCTAGTAAGATTCTTAAGAATAGATGGACAAACAGACAGATCAGAGACTTCATTAAGAATCACAAGTCTGATGCACACATCCGCCTTAGTAATAAGGAACGGTACTATCTTGGTCTTAACCTTATGGTTATCCTTGAGAGAGCTGGCATCATTGAACGCACTAAGTTCTGGGAAGGTAGTACCTCAAGTCCTATTGCTGTTAGCTTTACACCTGAGGTAACTGCGGGTCTTACTGAAGCACACTCTGACTTCATGCTTCGTGCTAAGATCAGGTATCGTCCGATGATTGTACCTCCAATGTCTCATGCCATCGGTCTATCTGGTGGTGTGCATTCCGAGTATCTTCGTAAGGGTATGGTAGATCGTGGTTACATTTACTTTCATGGTGAGGATTTCGTTACCGAGTTCAAGGGTAGCGAGCCATCACAGAAAGTAATCGACGGTCTAAACAAGCTGATGTCCACCGAATGGTGTGTCAACACCAAGGTACTGGATGTAATGGAGAAGTTGTTCAAGTCCAATAACAGGATTGCCAACCTGCCTCCATATGAAATGGATCCTGTGCTTACGCAGGATAGATCAGACATAACGGATCCAGAAGAACTTGAGAGAACTAAGTTAGAGAAGTCTGAGTTGTGGTCGGAGTGGTATCGCAAGGAGAACGAACGAATCAGGATGTGCCTACGGTTATCGTTGGCAAAGGACTTGGTTTCGTATGGCTTCTTCTATCATGTGTATACCTGTGACTTCAGGGGTCGTGCCTATACGGCTACTGACTTGCTGTCGCCACAGTCAGGTGATCAAGACAGAGCCTTGATTCTCTTTGCCAATGCCGTACCTCAGACAGAACGAGGTAGGTACTGGCTCAAGGTACAGGTTGCCAACCTGTTTGATCAGGACAAGAAGTCATTCGCTGATCGTGTCAAGTGGGTTGATGACAACATGAAGATGTTGCGGTCAATCAACGACGATCCCTTTGAGACTCTGAATCTCTGGGCTGATGACAAGAAGAAGAAGAATCAATCATTCCAACGATTGGCTGCTGTGTTCGAACTGTTCCGTGAGGATGGTATGACTCAGCTACCTATCGGTATGGATGGTTCCTGCAATGGTATCCAACACTGGGCTGCCATTGCAAAGGATCCTGTGATTGGTCGTATGGTCAATCTGCTGCCTGACCCCAAGCCTAACGACGCATATGGTGTGGTTGCCGCTGAGGTAACTACGGCTATGCTTCCGTTGAACCACAAGGATCCCTGGGTTACCCTGTTCCTTGAGGAATGGGAAGGTAAGGTCAGTCGTTCTGTTGTCAAGCGGGCTGTTATGACTGATCCCTATGGTGTCACAACCAGAGGTATCGCAGACGGTCTTCTCAATGACGGGCATCTTGACTGGTTAGATAAGACACTCAGGATCAACGGTGCCAAGGAACTTACCAAGTATGTACAGGCTGCGATGAACTCGCTGCTTACTATCCCAAACCAAGGTAAGACTTGGCTCAAGGCAATCGCTAAGATTGCAGCCGATAAGAAGATTCATCTTGAGTGGACTACACCGATTGGTTTCAAGGTGTGCCACCAATACTACGGTAAGACAAACGGTATTGTTAACTTGCAGTCGGCAACAACCGCACTGCGAATAGAGTTTAATGAGTTTGTCAGAGACGAGGTGAACGGTAGAGAAGCACAGAACGGCATCTCTCCCAACTATATTCACTCGTTGGATGCCAGTCACATGTTCGCAGTAATCAACGAGCTGACATGTGATTCGTATTCGTTTATCCACGATTCGTATGGTGTGCATGCACCAGAGGTGGACAATCTCCGACAAGTAACAAGGCAAGAGTTCGTAAAGATTCATCAGGTCAACCAACTACAGGTGTTGCGTGAGCAACTATGTCTGCAACTTGGTGAGGATCTGCCAGATGTACCTAGCACTGGTACTCTGGATATCACCAAGGTGCTAGAGAGTGAGTACTTCTTTCATTGAACTCCCCTCCTATTATCATAGACAGCGAGGGAGCCATTGAATCAGGTGTCAGGATAATCCACAAGGCAATGAAGGACAAGACCAAGACACCTGTTACATTGGTCTTTCTCTGTACAACGGACTGGATGCATGTCCAGTTCCTCACATATATGGTTGATTACCTCGCCAAGAAGAAGGCGAAGAAGGTTGAGCATGTCAAAGTCGACATCTACATCGAACAAAAAGAAGAAGGTTGAACTTAACGGTCGGAGCTATAGGTGGGGTGATCTCTATGATTCATGGAACATCCATCAGCAAGCCGACTTTGATGGTACGGGTATTGATGTTAACTCACCAATCCCGCAGGACAATGGCGAACCTCTGCCATCTCTTGCAGATCAATGGAAAGAGGACTATAAGCGAAGGATGAAGAATGTCAAGAGTTCTGGTAATCGGTGATCTGCACTGCCCTGCTGTGCATCCTCAGTATCTAGCGTTTGTCAAGTCGGTGCAGAAGAAGTACAAGACTGACACCACCCTGTTCATTGGAGATGTGGTAGACCATGCGTCCATCTCTTTCCATAAGAAGAACCCAGAGCATCCTGCTGCCCTTGACGAGTATCGTCAGGCTATGAATGAACTGAGTAAGTGGGTCAAGAACTTCAAGCAAGCAACGGTTACAATCGGTAATCACGATGATCGTGTCATCCGCATTGCTGCCGATGCAGGTATCCCTGCCCACTACATCAAGGGATATGAAGAGGTGTATGATTCAGCCGACTGGGATTGGGTACCTGCCATTGAGATTGATGGCGTGTACTACTATCACGGTGTTGGTGCAGGCGGTATGTACCCTGCCATCAACGCTGCCAAGATGCGGCTACAGTCAGTTGTGATGGGTCACTATCACAGTGTGGCGGGTATTAACTGGATCGTCGGTCCTACCTCTAGGATCTTCGGTATGAATGTTGGCTCAGGTGTGGATCGTTTCCACCCCGCCATGTTGTACGGATCTGCCTACCTCAAGAAGCCTGTGGTTTCCTGTGGTGTGGTGATCGACGGTCATCCCTATCTGGAGCTGATGGATCTATGAACCTAACTCAGCTCAGGAAAGAAGCCAAGATGTGGCAGAAGAAACTTGGGCTGACCAACTGGAAGATTACCGTGGTATGGGCTAAGCCAGAGGAACTTAATACCGAGACAGAGAAAGTCTTTGGTCTTAACTCCTATGATCCTAACCACATGGACTCTACCATACGGATTCTCAATCCCAAGTACGAGGACTACGATGTAGTCAACACACTGGTGCATGAGCTGCTGCACCTGTACATGTTCCCTCTGGAATCGGCAGCGGGTTTCAGTATCAAACCACCGACAGATCAATGGGAAACTGCAATGGAGCAGACCATCAACAAGCTGTCGGAACTATTAATGGAGAAGCATAATGGAAGAAACGAACGAAGAGAAGATGAAGATCCTCAAGGCTGAGGAAGTTGTTAAGTATCTTGAGACTATCGTGCTGTATCTTGAGGCATGTCAGCAGGACATGATCAACAACATCAACAAGATTAACGAGGAGACTACTGATAATGGCTGAGCGTATTAAGAACATCATCACCAAGGTTCTTGAGGTCAAGTGGAGCAACCTGATCAAGCCCGACACTATGTTCGGTGAGGGTTCTGCCAATCACAACATCACTGTTGTGTTGACCGAGGAGCTTGAGGCTACGCTTATGGCGGTAGCCAAGGAGAATGGTTGCAAGAAGATCAACGGAACCTATGAGAAGGATGGACTCAAGACTGTCAAGTTCAAGTCCAAGTCTCATGTTGACAAGGGTGCATTCCCCTGTCAGGACAGCACTGGTAACTATACCGATGTGGTTCCGTTTGGTGGTGACACTGTGCGAATCAAGCTTGCCCCTGTGGTTGTTGCCAAGGGTGCCAGCAAGTCGATGTCGTTCTACCTCAATGGTGTTCAGATCGTGCAGAAGAACTCTGCTGATCCTGCCGCCAAGGTGAATGGCTTCGATGCAATTGAGGGAGGGTATGTCGGCACTCATGTTGACCGACCTGCAAAGTCTGCGGCTACTGCTGCCCAGTCTTCCCCTGCAATCACTGATTCGGACATCCCGTTCTAATGAAGTGGAAGTTCCCCATTTCACCTGTGGCTGCTAGCAGACCACGGGTATCCAAGTGGGGCGCGTACTTTACTGGTACATACAAGGACTTTAGGTTGGCTGCCAAGCCTGTGGTAGAGAATACCATAGGAGATTGGCAGCCAACCGAGTCCCAGTTGTATGTGTATGTCGGGGTATACCCGACCAAACCCAAGACCAGTAAGTTATTGTACCCACGACCAGACATCGACAACTACGTCAAGTCGATACTGGATCTATGCAACGGTGTAGTATGGAATGACGATGCCCAGATCATCTTTCTAGAAGCCCACAAAGAATGGGCTAAGAAGGATGGTTACTTTACTTTAGAGATTAAGGAGATGTCAGATGAATAATGATGATCGTGTTTATGATTTCAACCTGAGTGGTTATATGCAAGGTTATGACGAAGGCAATGGAAGCCCAGAACTGTATATGGGAATTGCAGATCCCAAGGATATGTCCAAGATCTACATTGAGATCACGACTGATGATGATGGTACCATTGGTGGTGTCTTTGACCACAATACTGTTCGTGCCCTGTTGGACAAGTTCGGTCATAACTTCGGAGGATTCTAATTATGAAGTTCACTAAGGCTACGATTGGCAAGAAGGAAACTACTAGAAACCCAACCATCAAGGACTTCAAGATGGTTCAGATCACGCTGACCTTCCCTGTCCTTGCTGACAATATGGATGAAGATACCATCAGTACCTATCTCCAGTGCGCTGCTGATGAGGTTGGCACCGAGACTGATACCTGGGTTAATGTGTGCACCAGTGACGTGACTATGGCTGACCTCAAGAAGTTTGCCAAGGACAACGATGACTGGTACATCTATGATCCCGATGGGTTCGATGACTTCAAGTTGTCTGACTTCGTCAACAAGTAATCAAGGGTAGGGGAAACCCTACCCATCTGGGCGTTTAGCATCTGGGTATGCAATCTTGCTTATAACAAGACTTAGTGGTAGATTGCCGCGAGAGGTGGGTTCGATTCCCTCAACGCCTATTACGCCAAGGTAGACCAACGGCAGAGTCATTGCACTCAAAATGCGAGTAGTGTGGGTTCGAATCCCATCCTTGGTATTAAGGTTTCGTAACTCAGTTGGTAGAGTAGTGGACTTTTAATCCATAAGTCGTGGGTTCAAGTCCCACCGAAACCACCATATTCCTGTAGCTCAACGGATAGAGCATCAGCCTTCTAAGCTGGTGGTTGGTGGTTCGAATCCACCCAGGAATGTTAAAGGAGGATAGCAAGTGAATAATGAATACGATAATGTCACGAAAGATCCGTTTCTTGATGAATACTACAAGATCCTAAATGGATTTGGTCAGCCTGAGATTATCGACAAGATGATCTACGAACGCCACGATCAGCGCAACTGTTCTCCACGTATTCAGGATGCCATCTTGGATGCGGCATGGCAGATCAAGAACAAGTGGATAAAAGAAGAGACACGTGAGTTCGTGCTGCGTATGTCGTGGCACATCCTGCACCTTGAGGAAACACTCAAGCGGAACAACATTGACCACGAACAATACCGTAGTTACTACAGAATGCCAAAGGAAGATTCAAATGAATCGTGAACGCTACATCGAACTTGACCGATCAGGAACAGGACTCACCAAGGAAGAGTGGGAGCAGGGTTGGCATTGGTGCAACGAATGGGATGGAATGCTTGTCGGTCCAAACACCAATGAAGCACTGGTCTGTTCCTGTAGTCATCCTTCCATCGAAGCATGGAAGGAATCGGAAGAGGGCAAAAAGATGCAGAAGGATCTTGACGAGCGATTTGAAAAACTCACCGAGAAAAACTTCTTGATGGAAGACGGCAAGTGAAACCAATTCCAACAGAACCTAGTATTGTTGTATTCAACGGTGGACCAAAGGATGGAACTACCATACCTTACAAGTTTTCCATGTATCCAGAATACAAGGTTGCAAATAACCCATGCTATAGTATTGGAAACTACTATACAGACAGTGATCCACTTCCATTTGAAGACATCAAATGGGTTCGCTATGAACTAAAGAAGGCAGTACGACAAGTCTTTGAACCGCGTAAGCACATGGAAATCAATCCAGAATACGCAAAAGATAAGTATACCGTTACAATCTATCACCTGCATCATGCTGATTTTGCCTACGTCTACCAACTTGAAGGTAGCCAAGACAAACCTATTGTTCCAGAAGAAGCATGGTTCGGTCGGATAACCGAAAAGGAATTGATTGATTCCTTTCAGAACAGCAATGATGATGCTTATCTTGCTTGGATCTATGAAGAAGAAATGAGAAAACAAAATGAAACCAGGATATCAAACGACAGAGTTTTGGGTAAGTCTAGCACCAGTACTGGCATCCCTGACTAACAAGGATGCCGCTAACCAAGAGCTGCTTACAATCTGTGCCGCCTCATTGTGTGGGCTGTACATTCTTTCCCGTACCTATGTGAAGATCAAGGAGAAGCCTAGTGTCAAGAATGTGGAGGGGTGACGAACCCGAGCTTGTTCAGTACATCGATCACATGGGTGATGATGATGCGGTGTGTGATGCAGCCCGAGTCTCTATGGCTAAGGATGCAGACATGTTCACCGTCAATCAGAACCACAGACTGATTGGCTACCTTGCTAAGCACAATCACTGGAGTCCCTTCAGTCATTGTCAGATCAAGTTCAGATTCAAGGCACCGATCTTTGTTGCCCGTCAGTTGCAAAAGCATCAGATTGGCTTTGCATGGAATGAGGTGTCTCGTCGCTATGTCAACGAAGAGCCTGAGTTCTGGATGCCAAACTATCTTCGCAGTAAGGCAGACAACGTCAAGCAAGGCTCTAGTGAGGCTGCACACCCTGCATCCGATCTGTATAAGATCGACATGGACAATGTATACTATGCCACAAACCTGGCATATCAGGCAATGATTGCTGATGGTGTTTGTCCAGAACAGGCACGGGCAGTTCTGCCCCAGTCAATGATGACCGAGTGGATCTGGACTGGCAGTCTGTATGCTTGGGCTAGAATGTATGCCCTGCGTATTGATGCACACGCTCAGCGTGAGGTTCAGTTCTATGCAACCCGAATCGATGAGGAGATGACCAGACTGTTCCCAATCAGTTGGTCTGCACTTAAGGATGTATGACTATTTGGTAGATGCTGCGAAGTTCAATGCCAAGAACATGGATCGAACTCACTTCAGCTTTGTTCTCAGGAAGAATAAGGTTCTTGCGGTTGGTCAGGAACATCGGGGAAAGACTCACCCTCTTGCCCTCAAGTATGGATATAAGTATCCAACCATCCATTCAGAGCTTGATGCCTTCAGGCAATTGCACAAGGCAGACATCCGTGATTCCCTTGTGTTGGTAAACACCAGGATATCTACCACGGGTGTGGTTGGAATGTCCCGTCCATGCAAGTATTGCATAGGATGGGTTACCGAGATCTTCGATGAGATCTGGTACACAAATCAAGAAGGAGTATTGGTGAAGCTATGAGACGGGTAAGAGTTGATATGCATCAGTTGCGTGAGCAGATTGAACTTGTTGATCTATCTGCCGACACCGCTACGGAAACCGAGCAGGAACTATTGGATGGTCTTGCGGGCTTCCTAGATCAGATTCTACACGGAGACATCATCTGTTTCTACAAGGATGTGAATGGAACACCAGAGTGAATCGACAGTTGTTCGTCGTGAACGCTGTCCGAAATGTGCTAGCCAAGGTAACGATAACAGCGGGGATAACCTCGCTGTATATTCTGATGATCATGTCCATTGCTTTAGCTGTGGATACCATAGAGGAGTTAGTGGGTATATGAGTGAACCAGAACCAAGCAAGCTTTCGAATTCCCTGAAGGGTGCATTCTCAGAGTTGCCGCATCGTCGCATTGACGAGAAGACCTGTCGCCAGTATGGCTACATGGTTGCCAACGTCAATGGCAAGGATGTGGAGATTGCAAACTATTACGATCAGGGTGGCGAGCTAGTATCGCAGCATGTCCGTGGTCCTGACAAGCAGTTCATCTGGAAGGGTTCGCCCAAGTCAGTGCAACTGTTCGGTCAGAATCTATGGAAGGTAGGCGGCAAGCGATTGGTCATCACCGAGGGTGAAATCGACTGCATGACTGTATGCCAACTGCTTGGTGGTACATGGCCTGTAGTATCTCTGCCAAACGGAGCACAGTCAGCTGTCAAGGCTATCAAGGATAACCTTGAGTTCGTCTCCTCCTATCAGGAAGTAGTCCTCTGCTTTGACATGGATGATCCTGGTCAGGATGCCGCGAAACTAGTCAGTGAGATCCTACCACCTGGCAAGTGTAAGATCGCCAAGCTTCCGCTCAAGGATGCCAACGACTGTCTGGTCAACAACAACGGCAAGGCTGTTGTGTCTGCCATCTGGGAAGCACAGGTATACTCGCCCGACGAGATCCTGCACATCTCAGCCATCGCTGACTCAGTGGACTTTGTCGCCAGCAAGGTGTATCCATTCCCATTCGACAAGCTCAGTGAGTTCCTCATTGGTCAACGATCAGGTGAGATCACACTGTGGGCTAGCGGTACTGGCTCAGGTAAGTCAACCATCCTTCGGGAGTTGATGCACCACCACCTTGATGAAGGCAGATCAGTAGGTGCCATTATGCTTGAGGAATCTCCTCAGGAAACGATGGACGATATGATCTCGCTGATGATTAACAAGCCAGTCCGTGCTATCCGTGCTGCTCAAATGATGAACGAGCTTCGTATCAAGATGGGTAAGAACCCAATCGACATTGACTTTGTCAACGAGTTCAGTGATGACGAGTATGCTGATGCCAAGCGTAAGCTGTGTCAGACAAACCTGTTCATCTACGATCACCTTGGCAACAACGCAATGCAGAATCTGTTGGCACGAATGGAGTACATGGCAGTCAGCCTCAAGGTTGATGTCATCATCCTAGATCACATCACTGCTGCGGCAGCGGGTTTAATGGGTATGGGTGACAAGGATATCGAAGGTGGCAATAGTGAGCGTCTCATCATCGACACATTGATGAAGGAGTTGCGTTCACTGGCAGTGCGTACTGGTGTCCACGTGGACATTGTATCGCAGCTTAAGAAGACAGACAAGGCATATGAGGAAGGTGACCGAATCACCCTACAGGATCTTCGTGGTTCTGGTGCGCTAGCATCAGTTCCCAATACCGTCATCGCTCTTGAGCGTGACCGTCAGAATCCCGATGCCACTGTGGCTAATACCACAATTGTCCGTGTTCTTAAGAACCGATTGACTGGACGTGCTGGTGTAGCTACCGCACTGTACTATGACAGGTCAAGCGGCAGGTTGAGAGAAGTAGACGTAGCCTTCAATGACGAAGGCTTCCCAGTATTTAACCCCGAGGAGGTCAAATGATTGATGTTATACTGATGGGTACGTTGGCAGTGGCTGGTATTCTGTGGATTATTTCCATGTACTACGCTAACGAGCGAATCAACAAGATTGAAAGATCACTGCAGGAGTGTATTGATACTATGGAGTATCTGGAACCTCACGTTGAAGACGCTAAATTCTACCGAGATCTAGCAGTCAAGGATGTTCGGGAACTCAAGGATATCGTGAATGGTCTGCATCAAGATCTATCAGGTCTTGCAGAAACCGAGAGACGGAAGATGCTGCACACTAAGTACAAGGATATGGCAGCTCGCTATGCACAGCTGTCCAAAGAATATGCTAAGTAGTTTTGAAACTCAGTTCCTATTGTTGCGAGCATCAGCTTGGGATATGTATGCCAGTGCCGCACTATCAATGTCCTTGCATCCTGGTACCACCAGAGACAAGGCAACTCCGCGAACAGCGGAAGAAATCGCAAAGATAGCCGACGAACTGTTGGCAGAAAGAGACAGACGATATGGATTTAATCTCACTGATGATGGTAGCGAACCAGACCCCAGCTAATGTAGGACAGATTGTACAGGTACAACTTGTTGCCTATGCCGATGTTCCTGTTCGTTACTTTGTTTCCGACATCGTGTTTGGTTGGGATCCAACCAAGCTTCGATTCATCGGGGTCAATCACGAAGGGTCACATCCCAGTCTATGGGAAGCTGTCAGTGGTGTAGTCCCTGCCGAGCAGGACTATACGGGATGCTCCGAGGCAAACCCACCCGCTGATGGTGACGGCATGTACTATGGCTATGGTGTACTTGGTGATTACTGGTACATTCAGCAGCCAGTGCAGATCGTTAACTTTGAATTTGAGGTTATCGATAACTTCGGCAGCACCGAGGTATCACTGGTTCCCGCAGTACAGCATGCCTATCTAGCCGAGACAATTGTATATGGCGGCAATGTAGCGGGATCCAGAGTAACTGGTACCCTGACCAATGCAACCATTACTGGTGTTCGTTCAGCAGACTTCAATGCTGATGGCGTGGTTAACGGTGCAGACATGGCTATGATTCTGCAGGATTGGAACGCAACCAACTTCAAGGATAACCCCTATGACCTCAACAACAATGGCGTTGTTGACGGGGGCGATCTCGCTATTCTTCTAGACAACTGGGGATAAAATGCAACTGATAATCGATATCGAATCCAATGCTCTTATGGAGCTAACTCTGGACAGCAAGGGCAAGCCAGTCAAGGAATGCACCAAGGTTCACTGCGTAGTTACCAAGGACATTGCGACTCGTATCGTCCATGTGTGGCACGGTACTGATCTAGGCAAGCCGTTGCTGGACTACCTGTCCAAAGCAACCTTGCTTGTGGGTCACAACATCTACGGCTTTGATCTTGAGTGTCTACGCAGAATGCTAGGTTACAGAGGCAATGCCAAGATCTATGACTCGCTGTTAATCAGCAAGCTTATGTATCCAGACCTACAGAACCACCCACTGGGTGGCAACTCGTTGGCTAACTGGGGTACCTATCTTGGCAATGAGAAGATCAACTATACTGGCACATGGGAAGAGTTGACGATGGAGATGATCGACTACTGCATACAGGATGTGCATGTAGCCCACGACATCTATGACCATCAGCAGAAGTGGCTCAAGGGCAACCCTCAGTATGAGAAGGTTGCCCAACTTGAGCACATGGCTACTGACATCATCAACACGCAGCAGGTCAACGGCTTTAACTTTGATTCACCATCAGGTGAGAAGTTGATCCTTGAGTTGTTGCAGACCAAGGCTCAGATCGAAGATGACATGCGTGTTATCTTTCCTGACAAGGTACACATTCGCTTCTCTGACAAGACAGGCAAGCGTCTCAAGGACAAGATCGAAGTGTTCAACCCTGGGTCACGCAAGCAGATTGCCGAGCGTCTCTTTGAGAAGTACGGTTGGTCTGCACCAGAGACAGAGAACGGCAACCCCAATGTCGATGCTTCTGTACTGGGTGACTTAGATTTCCCCGAGGCTAAGAAGCTTGTGGAATATTTCGATGTCATCAAGCTAATGGGTCAGGTAGAGGATTGGTATACCAGAGCTACCAACAGTAGGGACGGCAAGGTTCACGGCTTCGTCAATGTACAAGGTGCATCGACTGGTCGTTGTACCCACAGCCAACCCAATCTGGCACAGGTATCTGGTGACCACAGGGCAAGAGCGTTGTGGATCCCCCATCAGGGGGATGTGTTGCTTGGCTCAGATCTCAGCGGTCTAGAGCTAAGAATGCTGGCACACTATATGCACTCCTATGACGGTGGTGCATATGCTGATGTCATTCTCAACGGTGACATCCACACTCACAACCAAGAGAAGGCGGGTCTACCTACCCGCAACAACGCCAAGACATTCATCTACGGCTTCTTGTATGGAGCTGGCGATGCTAAGGTAGGCAAGATTGTCAACGGCACAGCCAAGCAAGGTTCAGCCCTCAAGGAGAAGTTCCTTAAGGAGCTACCCGCATTGGCTAAGGTAAAGCAGTGGGTAGAGTTCCAAGTAGCCAAGACATCCACAGTAGAACTAGTAGATGGACGCAAGGCTCCAGTACGCAGCAAGCATGCCGCACTTAATACCCTGCTACAGGGCAGCGGTGCAGTAGTCAGCAAGTACTGGATGATCCTAGCCAACAGGAATTTAACCAAGGCTTTTGGTCACAACAAGGTGAAGCAGCTTGCCTATGTGCATGACGAGCTTCAGTTCTCCGTTCACCCAAGCATTGCCGAGGCTGCGGGTAAGATCATAACTGATTCGGCAATAGAGGCAGGGACGCGACTTGGAATCAAAATGCCCATTAATGCGGAGTTTAAAATTGGAAGAGACTGGTCGGAGACTCACTAAGTACACCTGTTACATCGGGTGTTACGACTTCAGGACAATCCAAGGCAAGTGGAATGGAAGATGGATGCGGTTGACTGGGTTCAGTAATGTGACCCATGTCGGACCAATCATTGAGGTACCTAACGTTGGATCAATTGCCATCACGGTATGTGCTGGCTCTTGGTACAATGACAGAAGACTCAGTGTGGCTAAGGTTCACAAGGAGGAAGTCCTTGAGAAGATGGGTGCCGTGCTGATTGAGAAGATTCCCGTTGGTCAGATCTCGTTGGATCTCTCCGAGGTAATCAATGACGCAAGTAAGTATACGGACATGAGTGCCTGGGATTTGATCTTCCACCATTTTGTTGGCAGATTCCTAGGATTGACAAGACCACGAACCTGCACATCGTATGTGTGCGGTTTGTTTAAACTGCCAGAGATCTGGCATCCAGCAAAACTATATAGGTTATACAGATGATCACGATTTTACTGGCAGGACAGGCGCGTGTAGGCAAGACAACTGCTGCTACCTACATTGCTAGCTATGCGAAGAAGCAGGAATACAGACCAATCATTCTACCCTTTGCCCAGTCCATCAAAGATGCGGCTGCGGCTGCGGGCTTCAGTAAGGAAACCAATCCTGAAGAGTATCGCAAGTATTGTCAAGCAGAGGGAGAGGGTAGGCGTAAGGAGAATCCAGACCACTGGATCAATCTATTCAAGGAGAAGTGGCTTGAACTACGAAAGAAAGACGAACAGGAATCACAATCAACGGACAAGATCTGGAAGGAAACTGTCGTTATTGTTGATGACTGTCGGTATCTTAATGAACTTAACTTTGGCAAGTCAATTGGTGCCAAGACCATACTCATCAGCAAGGGTAGCAGAACCTTGGCAGAAGCCAACGCCGACTGGCGCAAGCATGAGTCCGAGGATATGGCAAACCAATATGAACTAGGCAACAAGGACTATCAAGACATCTTTGAGTTCGTCGTTAAGAACGAAGGAACCAAGGAAGACTTTCAGCACAAGCTCAAGGATAGACTGCCACTTTGGCTGGATGCTACTCCGTTCTCTTATGTAGAGTGCGACTGTGCTGGTTGCAAGAAGATGAAGAGAGACGAGAAGATAACCCTAGAGGAATTCTTTAAGGATCTGTTCGGAGAAGAGGAAGAGGATGACTGAAACTGCCATACTTGATGGAGATATCCTTGCCTATAGAGCTGCCTTTTGGGCAGACACTGAGGGTGGGGACTGGTTGGAAAGCAGAATACACGATGACGTAAAGCGGTGGACACCTCCTGGTATTAATAAGGTTGTCATTGCGCTATCCTGCAGACGGGATGAGAACTTCCGTAGGGATTATCTACCTAGCTATAAGATGCATAGGACGGATAGACCCACACCAGACAATCTCCCAGATGCTCTGGGTATCCTGATCAGTGACTATGTTACTGTCAAGGTACCCAGACTGGAGGCAGATGACCTGATGGGTATTGAGAAGTCAGCCCTCAGGGCGGTATGCGTAACCATTGACAAGGATCTACAACAAGTTCCTGGTTATTGGTGGCTACCACCTGTTGATCCAGACTCCCCTGTGGGAGAAATCCAATACACGACAGTCGAGCAAGCCAACTGGTGGTTCCACCGCCAATGGATTACAGGCGACTCGACTGACAATGTGGCAGGAATCTGGAAGATGGGACCAAAAAAGGCAGAGGCTCTGCTTAACGAAACCCTAACGAAGAATCACACCGCCTTGTGTCTGGCGTTATATGAGACACGAAAGAACAGAGAAGGACAAGCGTACACCTACGAAGATGCCATGTCTATGGCTAGAGCCGTGCGGATCCTACGGGATGGGGAAGATACCCACCCTTGGGAACCGCTAAGCGACGAGTAGGAGACGTATTGAAGAGGAACAAGAAAAATGGAAAACAAGAACGAATTTCTTACAAATACAATGACCGTTTCCAACCCAAGCACCATTGTAGCCAACAGCTACAGCTATGATTTTCCTAATCTAATTAAGATCAGGGCAAGCAAGCATGGAGTTCCTAAGAAAGCTAGCAAGGGTTCTGCTGGGTTTGACCTAAGAGCAGACATCATAAACAATATTACAATAAACCCAGGAGAAACTAGCCTAGTATCTACAGGTACTAGTCTGGAACTTCCTGATGGGGTGTGTGCATTCGTGATGCCACGCTCAGGTCTAGCTCTTAAGAGAGGCATCACAGTTCCCAACAGTCCAGGTCTTATTGACTCTGACTATAGAGGTGACATCTGTGTCATCCTTAGGAACGAAGGAACCGAGCCATTTACGATTGAAGACGGTGATCGTATTGCTCAACTACTGATTGTATCATTCATCACACCGTCATTCATTTCAGTCGATGAACTTGGTCATTCCTCCAGAGGAGTCAATGGCTTTGGATCGACAGGTCTAGGATAAGCATGAATACGTTTGAGAACTTTATTGCTCTGAGTCGATACTCAAGATGGATCGAAGCAGAGAATCGTCGTGAAACTTGGCAGGAAACCGTGGATCGTTGGTGGAACTATTTCTCCACCAAGGAACCCGCACTGCTAGAGAGACCCGACATCAAGGAGGCTGTCCTTAATCGGGAGGTCTTCCCAAGTATGCGAGCATTGATGACTGCAGGTCCAGCTTTGGATCGTGATCACACTGCTCTGTATAACTGTAGCTATCTTGAGATTGATTCGGTTGAATCATTTGCCGAACTACAGTACATCTTGATGTGTGGTACTGGTGTTGGTTATTCTGTGGAGAGACGCTGCGTAGACAAGCTACCAGTTGTTCCATCCTCAATCCACCGCACCGACACCGTCAAGATCATCGTACCAGATTCCCGTGAGGGTTGGTGCGATTCACTTAAGAATCTATTGGTTGACCTATATGGTGGCATCCATCCCACTTGGGATATGTCACAGGTCAGACCAGCAGGTGCAAGACTTAAGACATTCGGAGGCAGAGCTAGCGGACCTGGTCCACTAGAGGCTGTCTTCAAGTTTATTGTCAACACATTCTACAAGGCTAGAGGTCGCAGACTTACTACCCTAGAGTGTCACGACATCTGCTGTGTCATTGCTCAGTCAGTCATTGTTGGTGGTGTTCGTCGCTCAGCGATGATCTCCCTCAGTGATCTTGACGATCAGTCTATGGCTACAGCTAAGTCAGGTAACTGGTGGGAGAATCACTCCTATCGTGCCCTTGCCAATAACTCTGCGGTCTATACCGAGAAGCCAAGCATGGGCAAGTTCCTGCAGGAGTGGACATCACTTTATAATTCCTTCAGTGGAGAGCGTGGTATCCTCAATAGACAGGCACTTGAGTCTGTATGTAATCGATCAGCACGACCCATCCCAGATGGTTGTGCCTTGGGTACCAACCCATGCTCAGAGATCATCCTACGTCCTCTTGAGTTCTGCAATCTATCAACCATCGTCATTCGTGAACACGATAGCAAGATGGACATTAGACGCAAGCTTGAGATGGCTACGATCCTTGGTACTGTGCAGTCCAAGTTCACCTACTTTCCTTATCTCCGCAAGGAATGGAAGGAAAACTGTGAGCAGGAGAGACTGCTTGGTGTAAGCATGACTGGTATCTTCGACAACTCGTTCACATGTGGACGCAAGTCTCCATATGAATTGATCCAGTTCCTACAGGATCTTCGGGCTGTGGCTCAGGAAGTCAATACCCGATGGGCTGCAAAGATTGACACCGAACCATCTACATCAATCACATGTGTCAAGCCAGAGGGAACCACCAGCTGTCTAGCTGGCTGTGCCTCAGGTCTACACCCCCAGTATGCACCATACTATATCCGTCGAGTTCGTCTCGACAAGAAGGATCCCCTGTACCATCTTATGAAGGATCAGGGAGTTCCTGTTGAGGACTGCGTTATGAATCCAGATTCTACCGCTGTGTTCTCATTCCCAATGATGGCACCGCTAGGTGCTAAGACTACTCAGGATCTAGATGCAGAGACGCATCTCATCCTGTGGAGAATATACGCTGATTACTACTGCGAGCACAAGCCCTCAGTGACAATCAACTATACAGACGCAGAGTTCTTGCGTCTTGGCGCGACCGTATTTGAGCAGTTCGATAGCATCTCAGGTGTTTCGTTCTTGCCCAAGGCAGAGCATACCTACCAGCAAGCACCCTTTGAGGAGATCACAGAAGAGCAGTATCTTCAGTTCCCAAAGGTAGACGTAGACTTCAGTATGCTTCGTTTCTATGAAGCAGAAGACACAACCAAGGCGGCACATGAGCCAGCCTGTACAGCAGGAGGTTGCACAATCGTATGAAAGACATTATCGAACCAACACTACAGGTAAAGCTAGACAAGGGTCTTCCCTTGACTGGTCCAGAGTTTGGACGTTTGGCAAGACAACTTGCCACCTGTGTAAAAGAACTAGAAAGAGAAATCAATGAACTCAAAGTATCCGTATCTAGATCCAGACTGGATCCCGATAATGAAGGAATGGGTTCAGCAACCAAGCTACGACCCAAATCAAACCAGTGAGTTACTGGCTAGGCAGTTGGCTCATTTAGCTGGGAAGCTGGACGTTATCTCCAAGTTAGAGAACATAATCAGACTACAGGAGAAGGCTAATGGACAGAACCCAGGCTAGTAACTATGCGGCAATTGCCAAGATTCGCAATCGGCAGTTCAAAGAAGAACAGCTTGGAAGTCTTGGTACCTTCTACCGCGATACCGCCGCAGGGTATCAGAAGAAACTGCAGGAATCCGCTAAGGAGATGCAGAAGTGGAAGGACATTTGGGACAACAGATTCGCTAGGGCAGAAGAGCAATACCTCTCTGCCTATAGAGACGCTGTTTACAAAGACAAGTTTCAGAACAAGAACATCGAACTTCGCAAGCAACAGGCCATGACAGGATCCAATGATCCACTGATGGCTGAGTGGGATGCATTCCAAGCAGCCAAGACCGTCGAGGATATGGAACGTTTGTACGGTACTAAGTACAGACCAAACGTGGCCAACACTGGTATGCTTGCCTATGCCAAGGATTCCGCATACAACCAAGGACAAACCGTTGTACTTGGCAGAATCCTAGATGCAACAGGAAAGCGAAAGTCATACGAAGATATCATCAAAGGTGATACCTCTGCGCGTGGCAATCGCTTCCTGTTGGCGCAGGAGGCGGATCAGATGATGAGGAATCAGTTCGACTATGACGATATTAATCAGACATATACTTCATACCAATCACGATTTGACGCAGAGCAAGCTGCCCTAGCAAAGAGAAACGAAGAAGCCAGAGCTAGATTCCTAGAAGAAAAGAATCAAGCACTCATGGCTGCGGAAGCTTCCGCTTATCGTGGGGCATCATACACAGAGAAACCACTATAAGGAGAACCTATGGGCGGTACACCAAATATTGACGGTGGCATGTCATATACAGAAAGACAACAACTCCTCAAGGAAGAAAGAGAATTCCAAGCGGAGCAAGAAGCAAACAGAAGAGCGCAAGCTCTTGAAGATGAGCGTAGGCGTGAAGAGGAAGCCCGTGCAGAACGGGAACGCTTGGCTCAGGAAGAGGCAAACAGAATTGCCGAGATCAATCAGGCTGAGGAAGCCGTGATTGAGGAATCAAAAGCAACCGAAAAGAAGTCCGATCTCAAGAAGGTTTCATTCTATGAAGCCTTGGGTAAGGGCGTTAGTTCGGAGAAGCCGCTGTGATTCTACAAGAACGATATCGCATCCTAGATGGCAACCGTACAAGTAAGCTAGATAGAGCGCGGTACTGTTCAATGCTGACCATACCAACCATTCTTCCTCCCGAATCTTGGGATGAAGGACGGGCTTTGCCACAACCATACAGCAGTGTAGCTAGCCGTGGAGTAACATCCTTGGCTAGCAGAATGCTTAGTGCGTTGATCCCCCTGAATGATGCACCGTTCTTCAGGTTCGCCCTGAAGGATGGATCCTTTGCACCACAAGAGGTTGATTCGTATCTAGAGACAGTGGCATATCAGGTATACCGTAAGATGGTTTCGACCAACCTACGCGAATCAGTATATCAGGCACTGCAGAATCTAATCATCACAGGCGATGTCCTGATGATGATGGATGACAACTACTTCTATACCAACTATCGGTTGGATCAGTACGTTGTCCAAAGAAACATCATGGGTGAGGTCATCGAGGTGATTCACCTAGAGTACGAGGTAGTCGATCCCGATGACGTTCGTTACGATCAGTCATCCATCGAATACCGTCAGGGGTACTGCACATACTATTGTCAGTACATTAAGGATGATGAAGGTCACTGGTACTACCGAAAGGAACATGCCAACGGTGATCTCCACAGTGATGGTGTGTACATTGTACCGCCATTTGCAATCCTACGTTGGTTCTCTATCCCTGGAGAGAACTATGGTAGATCACATTGCGAGGATATCCTTGGAGACCTTAGGTCTCTGGAGTCCTACACCAAGTCACAGATCGAAGGTCTTGCTGCTTCAAGTTCCTTCTGGATTGCCATTGATCCCAATGGTGTGACCGAGATAGATGACATTGCAACTCAGAGAAACGGTGCATTCGTTGCCGCACGGCAGCAGGATGTCTTCACCATTTCTCCAGCTGCAACAATGAATCCACAGATTCAAGCAGCATCAGCGGCTGTCGAGAACATGAGACGGGAGATTGGTCAGGCATTCCTAATGACTGGTCAGGCTATACCATCAGGTGATCGCGTTACCGCTACGGCTGTGAGAATGATTGGTTCGGAACTAGAGACTGTTCTAGGTGGTGCCTTTAGCTCCATTGCAAGAACACTTATGGAACCAATCGTAAAGAGATGCATCGTACAGATGCTCAATGATGGATTGCTTGAAGAAGGTCTAGAGGAACAGTTCTTCTCAGAAGATGGTACCTTGGATCTCCACATCATCACTGGTCTACAGGCACTGAGTCGTGACTCAGATCTACAGAAGCTAATGCAATTGGGTGAGATGGTTCGCAACCTACCACCCGAAGCTGTATCTACATTCAGATGGGATGCCTATGCTTCCCAGCTAATCACTTCTCTTGGCTTCGATCCACGTCAGTGGGTACGCAGCGAGGAAGAGGTACGCGAGATGCAGCTCCAGCAACAGGCTCAGAAGGCTCAGCAAGCGACCGCCCAGACCACCGCAGGGGCAATCGGCTCCAGCATGGCTCAGGCAGCGGGCAACGCCGCTACGACTGCCCTGCAGTCACCTGCCGTACAGGCACAGGCTCAGCAAGCACTACAGGGTGTTGACCTACAGGCAATGATGGGAGGAATGCAATGACATTCAGAGCATCAGCCGCCAGTAATCCAGCCCTGAAGAATGTTCAGTATGTTGAGTTCTATATCAGTGGAACAGAAACAACTTTGGTTGTAAACAAAAGCCAGATGGTTGGTAGATATACTACTTTGACTAATGCACGGGAAGCACTTGAGGGAATCCTGATTAAGAATGGCGCAAACTTACTTGCTTCCAGCAGATTAACAGATCTTAATAAGAACTTGATCTATTTGGATTCAACGTTTGTATTGACTCCGTCTTCACTGCCAAACTGGGTAGATAATAACCTCAGTATAGAAGATGGACTCTTAAACTACGTGGGAGCACAGCAAAGATTACAATCATGCACTGCTCCTGTTTTGTTGACATTTACTTCTTCAAATCCCTTGGTTGATCTCTATGCAAAACAAAGTGTAGCAGTTGTTCCAACTAATTCTAGTATATCACCAGATCAAGATGGATATACCAAAGTAAATGGAACAATTCCATTCCTAGTCGATGTTGGTTTCTTTGTAAGACTAAAGGGAAAATACCTTGGTAGTCTTACTGGAACGCCAGGATCTACTACACTAGCAACCTCAACAATAACAGTAACTAACAAAACAACAAACACATTGTTGGATACCTTTGTTATTACGGTTTCAGAATTCAACACACCATAACAATGCCTTTACTTATTTATAATCCTGCGGTACATGATACCGCAAATGTTGCAATAGAAAACGCTACTGGTTATTCAGTGTGGGGAGCTTGCTGGGATTCAACTGGAATAACTTCTACAAGTCGTTCAATTGTTCCAATGATACGAATGATTGAATCAACCAATAGAAGAAGAACGCTAGATAACACAAACCTACCAACGCTGGCAACTGGAATTCAAGATTCCTTTGCCGCACTAAGAGCACAGCCAAGTAGTCGGCGCGTTTTATTTCCCAACTATCTACAAGACGATGGTATTGGTGGAAGAGATTTAGATAACTTTACAAACTACAGAAATAATGTAGAGACTAAAGTACAGATAGGTGCTACTAACTGGGACTCTCCGTTTCAGTTTTCAGCTACCTCCACCAACACACAGACTTCAGAAGCTGCTGCTTATTGGGCAGCGTATTTAAATGGGGTAGAGCAAAACAACGCACACTTTGTAGACATCATAGATGACTATGAGAGTCATGCTGCATGGAGTCTAGGTGGAAACCGTTTAACTGGTGGTACCCTAGCAGCGTGGGAAGCTCCAGGAGATGCACGTCTTATTGAAGCAGTTGTTACAGACTCACGGTTTACAGATACGTTTACACACGGTGATATGCTTAGAGGTAAAAGTTGGGCAAACATCGTTCAAGAAACTTTCCTAAGCCTAACAGGAACAACCGCAACACACACAACAATCATGGCAGATTGGTTTGGTCGTGTTTCTCCAATTAACTTCATGCTTCCTTGGGGTGTACCCAACAATTACTATGCCTTTGAAAAGGCACTAAGACAGGTATCTGAAGTTCACCGAGTAGAAAGAATTTTTAAACCAGTGCTAACCAAGCCTTGGTTTACAGGTACTTACTCTAACTACGATACCTACAATAACACACACTCAGAGTGGAAGTTTCTAAGAAACGAAAACACTCACTATGGTCTTCTTGGTGGATTGTTGCACACATCTCCAAAGGTTGTTCCTTGTCCCGTTCTATACGGAGCCATCGATCAAGCTGCAAACTGGGGTTTTAAATCCTCACCAGTTTCGGAAATGGATTTCTTCCAACTACAAGCCCCAGGAGCTGGCGTTACCGCTTATGCAAACCTAGCCTATCAGGGCTTTGTAATGGATATGCAAAGTCTTCGTTCTGTCATTCGGGCTAATGTCGGCAGACCATTCAAGGTCTACGTCAGAAACCCAGCAGACACAACAGACAACGTCAGATATCATATTGATCAACGCTATTGGAAGGAAATGATATTTCATGCCGCACTGAGTGGCTGTAATCCATTTGCCTATTTCCAAGGAGAGTTCAACTCCACGCAACCACTACATGATTGCTTACATGAACTAAGAGCACTAAGTAAAAACGGAACATTCAAAGCATGTTCCAATACTACAGCGGATCATACCACTGCCAGTGATCTTGTTCCCCTCAAGGAAGTACATGAAAAGGGTTTTGTTAGTGGCGGAAGAATCTGTAGCGGATCCTTGTTAGGATCCAAGATGTGGAGAGTTACCGTACCGCCACAGATAATTGGTGGTACAGGAGGAACCAGCGTAAATATTACAGCTGGCTCTACTACAGAAACAATAACTGTCTCCAGTACATCAAGAGGTTTTTGGTACCTCTCAGACAGCAGACCAATAATTAATTCAATCTCAGGAATTTAAAATGTCAGACACACAAGAACCAACGACTCCACCACAGGTGGAACAATCTGCGGTTACAACGGATCCCGTCATTGCCCGCGAAGCGCAGGCTTTCGAGACTTATGTAAACGCAAATAGTGTACCAGTACCCGACAACTTCAAGTCAGTCGGTGATTGGTTCAATGCACTTAAGTCCGCGCAAGGTGAGTACACCAAGGCACGACAGGAAATTTCAAATCTAAAGAAGCAGATCCCGCAACAACCAGTTGTCGAGAAGCCAGCTCAGGAGCAACCTGTGGAACCCCCAGTTCCAAAGATTCCAGAGGAACTGCGTATTCCCGACAAGCCAGTAGTTACGGAGACACCCGCTTCGCAAGCAGCAAAGGTACTTACTCAGGAAGAGTGGTCCAAGTATTCGACCGAGTTCACCGTTAACGGCAATCTATCAGACGATTCTCGTAAGGCGATCAAGGAACGACTAGGCGTACCAGACTTCGTGATTGATGACTTTATGCAGGGACAGAAGGCTCGCTTGCAGAATGCCTATGCAGAAGCAGCCAATAGAGTAGGTGGCAAGGATACTCTTGCCCGCGTATTCGATTGGGCTAGTAAGAACTTGACTCCTCAGGAGCAAGCTACGGTCAACGCTTCGCTGGCAACACCTTCTTGGGAGGTAACACTATTGGGTCTGAAGACCAAGTATGAGTCTTCATTGGCTACCAAAGTTACCGCAAATGAACCAGTCAAGACAGGAAAGACCGTAGGTCAGGGTACCGCAAACACAATTAATACCCTACCATATGGAAGCAAGGCTGAGTTCTACACAGAGCGTTCGGATCCACGCTTCAAGAATGATCCAAAATTTAGACAAGCCGTAGAGTTACGGATGTCTAGAACAAACTTCAATAATCTAAGATAAAGGAAAATAAATTATGGCAACAGTAGGCGATCTAGCAGCAAGTGATCTAGTTTATAGAACAGATGTAGCAGCGGGTCTTTCAGGTCCACTCGCAGGTGCAAACAAGCTTTGGCTTAGCATCTGGAGCGGCGAAACCATTCACGCATACGACGAGTACAACATGTTTGAGTCACTCGTTGAGTCTCGCGTAATCAGCAATGGCGTTTCAATGGAGTTCCCAGTAACTGGTACCATTGCACTAAAGGCTGCATGGGAAGCTGGTCAGGAACTCGTCGGTAGTTCCACAGATTCGGCATCAACCACCTTTGCCGTCAAGCTTGACAAGCGTCCAATCGCAGCTCACTTCGAAATCGACAACGTCGATCTCATGCAGACCCAGTGGGAGTTCCGTTCAGAACTCGCACGTCAGGCTGGTCTAACCCTTGCTAATGCACGCGACAAGCAGATTGCTGCTTATATCGCCCGTGCTGCAATGGAGCCAACCCTAACTAGCGATCCTCGTGCACTTCCAGCTGGTCCAGTATTCCTCTCACCAAACTTTGATGATCTTGGTGCGACTATCAACGCAGCCGCAAGCCAGACTGCAAGAGCTACAGCTGCTCTTGAGGCACTCAAGGCTTGTGAGGATTTCGTTGTATACCTCCAGACCATCAACGCTCCAACCGATGGCGTTTACCTCGCCGTCACCCCACGCGCATTCCAGGACATCCGTGCTCTTGGTGTTGCAAATACTCTAGCTTCTGCTCAGAATATGCAGCCAATGTTCGGCGGCGTTGCTCAAGCTGGTGGTCTTGGTGCGGCTCTTACCCAGGGTCTCAACAACCTCACCGACACTCTTCAGTACATGGGTGTTACCATCATCAAGAGCAATCACCTTCCAGTATCCAACTTTAGCGGCATTGGTGAAGCCCGTTACAACCTCACCTTTGGTAATGCTGGTATCGTTGGTCTCATCTTCCAGAAGAGTTGCGTAGCTTCTCTCAAGCTTCAGGGTCTAAAGGTAGATACCGTTGATGACGTTCGTCGCAACACCACCTTCACTGTTGCAAGCATGATGGCTGGTACTGGCGTTCTTCGTCCAGAGTGTGCAGCTGTTCTTGTCGGTCCAACCGCATCGAACACTGGCGCATTCGTAGATGGTACTGGTAAGCTCTTTAGCGATGCTAGCAACGTTGTAACTCAATGCGACGCGGCAAATACTGGTGGTTCCGAGGCTCTTCAGGCTCGTAAGGAACTTCGTGCCCTCACTGGCATGACCGCAGAGTTCGTAGTAACCGCAGGCACTGGCTTCCCATACGTCTAAATAAACTAGACTTGGGAATCGTAATTCTTTGCATTAGTTTTACAAAGACTTTAGCCAGAAGGGTTGCGGTGATCAGAAATCTCCTCCATGTGCCCCAGCATATGGTTGTATACGCCCATTCCCCCTTAAGTGGGGGAGTGGGTTTTTCATTTATCCCCAACAGAAAGGAATCATCTATGGGATATTTATCAAAGCTAGACGCAGTTAACATGATGATGCTTAGTGCAGGGGAAAGCTTGGTTGCCGACCTTGAGGAAGCATCAGGCATTGATACTGGTATTGCAGAGTTTCTGCTAGACCAGCACAGCCTTGAGCATCAGCTCCGAGGTATCGCAGAAAACAAATTCACCAAGAAGATTGAACCAGACGAAAATGGACACATTCTTCTTGGCTATCCAAACAATGACTATGAGGGTGTCCTTGAGGCATCCTTGCAATCTGTCCACTATAATGAGGATCGTATTCTCATCAAGGCAAGAGCGACAGAAACCAATCCACCCCGTCTATACAACATGACGGATGAGACTGATGTGTGGGTTGATACCGAAGAGTATTGGGTAAGCATTACTGCTTTGCTCAAGTGGGAGAAACTAGATACCACAACTCAACGTGCAATCCTTGCCAGTGCAATGCGTCGATACCAGATGCTGACACAGGGTGACAGAATCACCGATCAGTTGTTGGCACAGGAAGAGCAGCTCAGTAAGATCAAAGCCAAGGCAAACGACATCTCCGACAAGCGGAGAAACCTATTGGCTAATTCCGATGCCGCTACTCGTTATCCCTACGGATGGAATAGACGGTACTGGAATGGAGGCTTCTGATGGCAGAGCCAAGAATCATCCCCATCTACACACTTAGTGGTGGTGTATCACGACAGCCCGCATCAAAGAGAACCCCATACCAAGCTGAGAACCTAGACAACTGCATGGTTTCCTTGGAGAGATCGGTCGAGAAGAGACCTGGATTCTCCATGCTTAGTGGAACCAGCACATATGATCTATCGTTTCTACCAAGCACCGCAGATCCACACTTTACTTGGTACCAACTAGATAGAAACAACCGATATCTTATTATTGTGGATCGAAATGCAACCAGCGCAGCTAGTAAGCTGATCTATGCCCTACAGGTAACAGAGACTGGTTGGATCAATAAGACATCAGACACACAATGGGATCCCGATGATCCATCTTTGGCTTGGGATGGTATCACACCCTCCTCTATTCCAGTAGATGACGTTAGATTCCCAATCTTTGACCTTGCTACCCTCAGTGGTGGCGGCACAACTCACGAAAGATATACCCAACTACTTAGTCAGGGTACCGTGGATGCTGCATCAAGAGAGTACATGACCTTTGGTACTGGTAAGACTAGAGAAGTTCTCAAGTCTTTGCAGCTTGGTACCAACACCTTGTACCTGAATACCAAGGTATACGCTGGCTTTACCAGCGGAACCAACGGCAAGACAATCAATCTAAACGGTACAGAAACAGATATTGATGACCCCCATGGCAGTAAGGTAACCTACTTTACTAGCCTTCGGGTCATTAAGACTTTGGATGGTCGCCTATATCCCTCTACTCACGTTCTTCGTGAGGGTGAGGAACTAGACCCAAACTTCCCAGCGCAGTTCATTCCCGTAGAGGACTATGTCTACGGAGATTTTGAGAAGCCTTGGCTGGGTCAATCAGTTAGAAACTTTGGAGAACTTCGGTTCCCACCAGACAACAATGACTTCATTGTTCTCAACTCCAATCTGGACACAGATCCAGATGATACAACCGCAAGGGATATGTTGAGAACTTTCTACGATCCTTTGACCCAGTATCCCGATGTGTTGGATGGTCGTGGTAAGATCTATTTCTGCGACGCACCATACCTATCTTTGGATGCTGGATACTACAGGATTGTTTCTATTCCAGAAGGAAACGAGATAACCGTAGATACAGTTCTAGTAACGGGTACAGGTAAACCCTATACCCAGAAGGTAAGAACACCAGACATCTGTTCGGTCATTGACAAGCGTAGAATGCCACAGAGATTGACCCTAGTTAACGGTACATTCCGTCTAGAGCCAATCAATTGGTCGGCTAGAACAGTTGGTGATAGAACAACCAACCCAGGTCCATCGCCATTCCTAACGGAAAGTGGCGAAGCCAGACACGTTCAGCTTACATCCTTGGCAAACTTCAGAGACAGACTATTCTTCTCATCAGGAGATGTTGTATTCTCCTCTCAGATGGGAGTCCTAGAGGATCTTTGGATCAAGGATCCCTCCAATGTAACCGTATCCGATCCAATCGATGTCCGTGCCGCCAGCAATAACTATGCTGAGATCACGGCTATGATTCCGTTCGACATGTATCTGTTCATCAATACCAAGGGTGGCGTACAGTTCGAACTTAAGGGAGACAACAACTTGATTTCTCCGCTAACAGCAGAGATCTCAAGTACGACTTTCTACTCTACGGCAGATCTAGTTGACCCACTAACTTTGGGTAGCCAGATCTATTTCTTCGATAAGCAGAGGTTGTACATCTATCTCAATCAGGAAAGCCGAGAGTTTAACACAGCGGTTGAATTGTCAAATACAGTTCGCGGCTATCTACCAACCAATTATCAGGATGTGACTACTGCGGTCTCGCAGAACTACCTGATAGCGGTAGACGAAGACAATAAGAACAAGCTGTATATGTATTGCAATCGGTTTGATGGTAATCAACTGATTCAATCAGCATTCTGGCGATATAACCTAAACGATATTGACAGCGTGTTTGGTATCAAGGTATGGGATAACTATCTGTATGCCGTTGTAAAGCGTGAATCAGAATCCTCTAGTGCTTGGTATGTTATGAACAACCTACTGGATCAAGAGGATGTATCTATTCCACGTCTTGACAACAGAACGTTGTTGACGATTACCAACCTAAACACAACAGCCAGAGCAGTAGAAACAACCATCAGCGTTCCATACATCCTTGATGAACAGGATTGCTACGTTGTTCTATCTGAAGACTTTGGTGCGGATCTTGAGTATTCAGTCTTTGCCGCGAGCAATGCACAGATCTCAGGATCAACTACTTCAGTTACTTTCTCAGGTATTGACCTGACAGAGCATCTTGGTAAGCGGGTCTATGTAGGAAACACCTATAGGATGTTGATTGAATTGTCTCCACAATTCCTAAGGGGACAGGACAGCAACATTGTCGAGGGTTCGTTGAACCTTAAGACCTTGCAACTAAGACACAATAAGACAGGAACCTATAGAGTCGAGGTAACTCGCCGTGGTAGGACAAACAAACTGGTCTCCGAGTTTTCGGCTACCAATCTTGAAAATACCAATAACATCCAAGAGGATGGAATCTTTATTGCAAAGGTATTTGGCTTAAGCGATACAACCAAGGTTGAGATCATTAATGACAAACTATCTCCTTGCAATATTACTCAGATGGAATTCAAGAGCATCTTCAACAAGAACAATTCTTCATTGAGATAAATATGGCAACAAATCAAACGACAGTTACACTATCAACTGAGGCTACCATCGCCTTTAGTGGTCCTGATTTAGTTCCAATCTCCTATGCTCCACTCACAATGGTGGGTGGTGTTGATCAGCAGGAGCAGTTGCTTCTGTTCCGCAGCGAAATCGATACGGTATCAGGTTTAGATCTGTCACCCCGAGAGTACCGCGACATGGGTCAACTGGCTAGCGATTGGCTAACACTGGATGAAATCAACAGAACAATCACAGCAATCACAATTCCCCCAGGTACCACCTTCACAAGAGATGACGGAAGCGTTATCTCTCTACCAGCATTACTGGCTGGAGAAGCCATTACGGTCAAGCGCGTAAACATCGTCGCTGAACCATATGTAACGTGGACTACTGGTTCGCGCATCACTGCAGACCAACTCAATCTACAGACATCACACCTACTGGGTCTTATCCAAGAGGTAAAGAACACGGCAGACAATGCCATTCTTCGTACTGACTTTGATGCGGTTGTAAACCCATTGGTCGAAGACCTAAGTGCAGGTGGGTTTGTCATCACAAACCTAGCTGAACCAACAAACGACGAAGACGCAGCGACCAAGGTATATGTAGATGATCTAGTAGACGATACCGTTACCTCTCAACTAGGAGCAGCTAACGGTATTGCAACTTTGGATTCATCTGGCAAACTACCAGCATCACAGGCACCTGGTCCTCTAGGTCTATTACCAAGCTCCTTCTTTGCACAAGCAGCCTCTCCAACAAGAGGTACTGTGGGTGATGGGTTGTTTGGCTGGGGATCCCTTTGGTTTAACCTAACTAATGGTAGGTTATATGTCTACATTCCAGACGATAAGTTTGGAGCAGCAACAGAAGCAACGGATGCTGAGATCGGCTATTGGGTCGATGTCTCTGCTCCTGCACAATAAGGTAACTCATGGCTATTAACTTCCCAAACGCTCCAGCCGATGGAGCAATCCACACAGAAGGAACAGTTCAGTGGCAGTTCAGCTCATCTAACAAGAGCTGGACAATGATTACCACTGGCGATCCTGGCATCGACAATGCCACAAACAATGACAATGTACTTGTTGGCTTGAATAGAATTACCGTTGGACCTGACAGTTTCAACGTACAGGTTCCAGCCACAGGTCTTACATTCGATCCTGCTTTGCGTCTTCTCAAGGTAAACGCAAACGCATCACAATTAAACAATCTCCTTGAAATCAGAACCAGTGCAGATGCTCTATTGAATGCCTTTAATCAAAGAGGTGTTCTACAGAATGCTGGTCGTGTATTCTTCACGGATACCACGCCAACCGTAAACGCGGCAGACACTGGACAGCTGTGGTTCGATACCACGGTAGGCGCAACCTCGCTAAAGGTATGGAATGGTTCCGCATGGGTTAGCTCTGGTGGTGGTGTAGATCTTACATCCAACCAAGTTATCTCTGGAGCCAAGACCTTCAGCAACAACATCTCCCTTAGCAGCACCGCCAAGCTATCTGGCAGCGGTGTAAGCAAGTCTGTTGTAATCGCACCAACCAACGGTTCTGGTGTTGCGGTCGATGCCATTACGGCAACCTCTGCAACAACAACCGTCAACAATACCCTAGAGTTCTCAGCTGTTGGCACCAATGCCAAGACAGCCGTAGTAACCCTAGCTGACGATCAGACGATCTCAGGCGCAAAGACCCTAACGAGCAACCTAAAACTAGATGTTTCTGGTGGTGGTAGAATCTTTGCATCATCGCTAACAGATTCCGTTGGTCTTTCAAATGATCTGTTTGTACAACCAAACCTATCATCTGCTGGTAGATCTATTCGCCTGTTCTCAAACAGCAGTAACCTACCAAGCACTGGTATTACCATCAGACCTAAGAACGGAAACAACGTAGGTGAACTCGTTGTAGATGGTACCGCAAGAGTCAGCGGCGATCTTATTGTTACGGGTGCTATTCAAACAGCTGGTTCGCTAGCTGCTGCTTCCGTAGCTATAGGTAGCTTTAAGTCTCAAAACGGAACAGCAGAACAGAACGTAACAACAACACCAAGTCCTTTATCTACACTTACTTTTACTATTTCAGAAGATGTTACTACCTTTACAGGTTCTACCGTAAACGTAGTAAACAATGGAAGTGTGGCAGTTGCGTTTTATTGGAGACGTGAACAATGGACAAGCGGTAATGCTTATGCCTTTGTTGTTAGAAAGGTTACGATACAAGGTAACTCTAGTTGCTCACTTGGAGTAAATGCTGGTACATTTACAATTACATCTGGTAGTGCTACTAATGTAATGGTTGGTGGTAGACCCACCGCTATGGCTTTAGCAGGAGTAACAGATTCTCCAATCGTTATGACCTTGTCTCTAGCGAGTACCTGATATGGAAGTCACCGCACATCCCCTAACGGTAGAGCAGTTGTTGCTCATAATCAGTGTGTTGTTCCTTCCAGCAGGTGGTTGTGTCTATTGGCTAGCTACTAAGATTTCATCTCTGGAAGCAGAGATCAAGTCTATGAAAGATATCAAGACAATAGAACATGAAACAGTAATAAGCAGAGTAGAAAGACTAGAGAAGAATGTCCATGAGATTCGTAATGTTCTTCAAACACTAACACTGGCTATTGTCAGGAGTGGAATCCATGTGGATAAGAACGATCTTAATTAGCATCTCTCTATTTTCATGCTCATCGGTAGAACAAATTCAAAAGAACTCCAATTCAATTCGGTCTCTAGCACAGGACTCAAAGCAAAACTTTGAGAAGATCTATGAAGCAGCAGTCTCAATCCCCCCAAGACTTGAAGAAATCAAGAACAGATCCCATCAAGGGATTTCGGAACAGACCGAGATCGTTGCGAAAACCGAAGGAATCATCGAGGCGACTTCGGGGGTAGTAGATACCGTACCGTGGTGGGCAAACACTATAGAGATAACAATGGTTGCCATTGCTGTTATAGGTGTTGTTGTTCTGCTGTGGTACTCTGGTCTAGGTTCTTTATTCAGAAAGCTTATTGGATATGTCCCCGAAGCTAAACAGCAGGAGGCAAAGCTACTGGATGAAACCCTAAGGGGAGATACATCCCTGAGGGAGACCGTGGCGTTCCTAAGGGCAAAGGATCCAGCTTTGGATACCGCATTCCGAAGGAGAAAGAATGCCAAATTATAAACGTGTAATTCCGCGACCACCCACCGTATCCATCGGTGGCGTGAGTCGCATGTACCTCAATGCAGATGGTGACTTGGTCGTAGAATACGAATCAGGTAACGTCGTTGTCATAGATACAAATGGCGGTGGAACAGGTGGCACACTTATCCTTGATGGTGAGTTTGCTCCGAACACACAGGTCGTTGTCTATGATGGCGGTGACGCTGGCACTGGTGGTACACTAGATGTAAACTCTGGCGGCTCTTTTGAGACGCTGTAACAGGAGGTATTGATGCCAACTGATATTGCCATCATACGAATTCGTAGAGATACCATCGCAAACTGGACATCGGTAAATCCGACTCTAGCCTTGGGTGAAATCTCCTACGATCTTACCAACCACCAAATTAGGGTTGGTGATGGAACCAATGCTTGGCTTGATTTGCCAGTCATTGGTAGCTCTATCATTGCAGATGGAGATAAAGGAGATATCGTCATCTCTGGCGGCGGAACCACTTGGTCGCTAGACTCTGCATTGATGACATTAATTAATAACAAGTTAGATAGCGGTCCACTTGATGGTGGTTCTGCTCCTAGCTTGGATCAACAGATTCAGATTAGAAGAGACATAACCGTAAACTGGGTAGGAACTATCCTAAATGCTGGTGAGATTGGTTATGACTCAAGCTTGAATGAAATTAGAATTGGTAATGGTACAGCTGTTTGGGAAAATCTAGATCCCATCGGCATGCCAAAACTACCAGCCCTTAGCATTACACAACTCAACGACGTAGAGTTTCCAGACACTGCTCCAGCCGAAGGTGAAGTACTTACCTTTGATGAGACAGCTGGTCTCTGGGTAAACAGGGTCATACCAACCCCGTCATTAACTCTTAACGATTTGACCACGGTAACTCTAACGGCACCACAGAACACAGAAATCCTGCAGTTCAATGGTACCCAGTGGGTCAATGCTCCTGGTCCTGTAGCGGGAACAACCATACCGCTAGGTGTTAAGAATGAAATTGAGGTTGTTGGACAAAACGACTGGCAGATTGTAGCAGGAACTATAGAACCAATCGCTCTAGATGTAACACAGACTTTTGTAGAAGATAGACTAGGTCAACCTGGTTGGTTTGCTACGCTTGATGCTGTTGATGTTACCGTTCCTGTAGAACAACTAGGCACTGGTACACCATCAACAACAACTGTATTGCATGGTGATGGTACTTGGGCTGAGCCAACAATTACTCAGGACAACCTCAACCTAGCCCTTCCTGTGAATCCACAGGATGCAGCTACCAAGGATTATACCGATGCCGTCGTTGGTCTTGCCATTGCGGCAAACGTCATCGAAGAACTAGATCAAGCTAACGGCATTGCCGTGCTTAACTCTTCGCGGGTTGTTGCTAAGGAACGCTTGGCAACTGGTACCGCAGACGCTACCAAGTATCTCAAGGGTGATGGCACATGGGCAACTTTGTCTATTGATGCCATGACTGACGTTACTTTGGGAACTCCAATTGGCGGTGATATCCTACAATGGAGTAGTGGTGGTGGCGGTGCTTTTGTTCCTGTTAATAGAGATTCGTATCTATCAGGACACACCCAGGGACTAACCACAATTACAATTCCCGCTCCACAGCAAGTAAGTGGTAGATTGCTTTGGTGGAATAATGATAGCTTGCAACTAAGAACAGTAACACTTACAGACTCTGGTCTTGCAACTGTTACTCACGACAACACAACTAACGAAATAAACGTTGATGTTCCCTCTTCACACCCACATGCTTTGTCTGATCTAACAGTCAGCGGAGCATCCACTGGCAGTGTGGCTGCATGGAATGGAACCAACTGGGTACCAGCTGAGTTTACGGATGGTAACAGTATTTCTGCGTCTTACAATAACGGAACCGAATTGTTCTCCTTTAATCTCACACAAGGTGATAAGGGAGACATTACAGTAAACGGAGACAACACTTGGACTATTGATCCTGGTGTTGTTACCATGCAGAATCTTGCATTTAATAACAGCTTTATGACGCAACCTCTCGATATTATGTGGGGACATCAGTACTATTTTACTGATGGAACTACTACGGGTTCGTTTGTAACATCTGTAGGTACAGAACCAAACCCAACAAACGGTAATGTTGTGCTTACAGGTAATTCGATACAGCTTATAACCAACGCAAATTTAAACGCATCTGTAGCTAGATTTAGACATATGGATCGTGGAAAGGGCGTTGCAGCAGGAACATTTAGACCCTTTAGTAATACAAGGGCTATGTTACAAGCCAAGGTATCCTACACAGGGTCTTCGGATTCTGGTACATTTGCATTTGTTGGTTTTACGGCTACGCACAACCTACAAGATCAAGTATATGTAGCCTTTGTTTGTAATGGAACAACTAATTGGTTTTGTAAAGTAAGAGATGACTTTATTGGAACTGAAGTTGTAGATGTTTCTGTTGATTCTGGAATACCAGTAGCATCAGAAGCAACCTTACGAGTTGAAGTCACACCAACTGGTTTTATATTATCTCAGATAACACTAGATAGCTTTGGAGACGAAGTAGCTACTGTTAAACTTGACTATGTAAGAACAGGTTTAGAAGCGGATGTTGGTACTTATGGTGGATGCGAAATCCGCTCTAGAGGTACATCTAGTCCAGCTCAAACGCTGACTGTAAAGGAAATGTTCTTACATATCGGCAACGAATATAAGGATCTAGCTCCTCTTGATCATACCCACGCCCTTGCCGATCTTGAACAAGGAGGCGCAACCTCAGGTCAAGTCATCAAGTGGAACGGCTCTGCATGGGCAGCTGCTGATGATGCAACTGGCGGTGCTGGAAGTGTTGCCTTAAACGACTTAACGGATGTAACTCTAACCTCTCCTATTGTAAACGATCTTCTTATATTAGGTGCTGGTAATATTTGGATAAATTCAACTAGAGATAGTTGGCTTAATGGACACACCCAACCACTATCTACGATTACCGTTCCAGTTCCACTACAAGCATCTGGAAAATTAATTTGGTGGAATAACGATTCGTTGCAAACACGAACAGTAACACTAGGTGGTACTGGTCTTGCTTCAATTAGTCACGATAACACAGCAAATACCATTACAGTTGATGTTCCTGCCTCACACACTCACGCACAAAGCGATATCACCAACCTTGTTACAGATCTCGCTGGAAAAGCAAGTACGTCACACACCCACTCAGCTGCAGATATAACAACTGGTTCTCTTGCTCTTGCTAGAATAGCACAGGGTGGAGCAACAGCTGGTCAGGTTCTCAAGTGGAATAACATATCTGCTGTGTGGGAACCAGGAACAGATAACACAGGCGGCTCAGCATCTCCTGGTGGATCAGATAGACAAGTACAGTTCAATGACAGTAACTTGGTTATTGCTGGTGCATCACAGGTAGAGATAGAAGCTGGTGGTAATCTTAAACTGATTAAGCCAAGCTCTGCTCCTTCTGCTCCAGCTGCCGACAGTTTGGTGGTTTATCCCCTAGATCTGGGTGGAAAAGATTTACTTGCTTATACAGATTCATCGGGTTATGCAACAAACTTACAGCATTGTTTGTCAAGAAATAACATTAGATGGTGGAAAGCATGTACGGCTTCCGCACAGGCTTCCGCTGATGTCGGAGCTGACTTTGTCACAACGGGTACAATGACCGCCGCAACAATTAGCTCAGCAAACTTTCAAGCAAGTTGTGGTCGAGTGGCTTTAGTAGCAACCGCAACAACAGCCCAAACAGAAGTAGACCTTAGAATAAACGGTCTACAGTGTTTTAGAGGAGATGGCACAAACAACAATAGAGGTGGTTTCTTCTTTAACTGTAGATTTGGGTTTAATGATTCTGTTGGTGCAACCACAACCCAATTTGCTGGTTTAAACTCACAGAATGCTGTTACAAACATTGCGGATGCCAGTCCAGACCATAGCTCCTTACCTGATGCTATCGGTGTTTGTAAGCGAAACGGAGACACCAACTGGTTTATTCAACACAGAGCTGGAACAGCGGCATCTACTTTTACAGATACTGGCATAGCTATTTCTAGTACAACTATGTATGATCTAGTTGTGTACACGCCACCTAATGGTAGTACTATTCATTTTAGATTTGAAGATCTAGAAACTGGAACAGCCTTCAACTACTCAACCTCTTCAAACATACCAACAAACACACAAACACTAACGGGACACGCTTGGAGATCAAACGGAGCTACAACAGGTTCTGTTAACATGCAACTTTCTGTTATGTATTTGGAGACTAAGTTCTAATGGCTAACCCACTATTTACGGTTGACCGCAGACCCTGCGTTCACCTATCCTTGAACATCTCCAGCACCGATAATACTTTCTGGTCTGGAAATGCGGATCTTTGTGAGGCTGTAATCGATGACGCAACTGGAAACAGACTTGCTGGTATCGATGCAACCACAAACATCGGTGTACAGATGTTCATCAATACGATGC